>Ga0315336_1001638_pt1 | contig 40993 bp, 36 predicted proteins | sample ASW5metaG_FD_204512 | JGI IMG/M metagenome (GOLD analysis project Ga0315336, IMG submission 204512) | Ammonia-oxidizing marine archaeal communities from Monterey Bay, California, United States - ASW #5 | ecosystem: Environmental > Aquatic > Marine > Intertidal zone | place: USA: California... | reverse complement strand
AACGAGAGTTGTTTATGTTTCGGAGTCAGGCCCCGCCGATCGCCGGATAAAACGCTTGGCGATAATGGATCAGGATGGCGAAAATCATAAATTCCTTACGGATGGTAAGAACCTGGTTTTGACACCCCGATTTTCGCCAACACAAACGTCGACAGAAATTACCTATCTTTCCTACTTCAATAATAAGCCAAGGGTGTATCTTTTTAACATTGATACTGGTCAACAAGAGATCCTCGGCGAGTTCCCCGGCATGACATTTGCGCCACGGTTTTCGCCGTCAGGAAATCAGGTTGTCATGAGTATGGCCAAAGACGGAAATACTGAAATATATATCATGGATTTGCGGACCCGGGCAATCAAGCGCCTGACCAATCATCTAGGGATTGACACGGCTCCATCTTTCTCTCCAGACGGAACGCAAATTGTTTTTGAATCGGACCGTGGCGGCCGCCAACAGGTCTATACTATGAACGCTGACGGCTCAAATGTGAAGCGGATCAGCTTCGGTAGTGGCAATTATGGCACACCTGTTTGGTCGCCTCGCGGTGATTTGATTGCCTTTACCAAATTTACCGGCGGCCAGTTCTCCATAGGCGTTATGCGGACTGATGGTTCGCAGGAACGTATTTTGACGGAAGGTTTCCATAATGAGGGGCCTACATGGGCTCCAAATGGGCGTGTTTTGATGTTTTTTAGGCAGATTCCGGGAAAAAATGACGGCACAGGCGATAAAGTTAGCTTGTGGTCTATTGATTTAACGGGATATAACGAACGGGAGGTTATCTCACCGCGTGACGGATCGGATCCGGCATGGTCGCCGTTGTTTTAATCCGGCGATCGTCTTGGCTGTTCTACTTGAACAGATGAGGGCGAAACAATATAGTTTGCGAGAGCAAAAATTAGGGGGATTATCTTTGTATAATTCGCATCGATGCACAGTGTATCCGTGCTTTATTTAAGATACCCAAAGTTCAATGATTTCCAGAGGATGGGAGTTAAGTAAATGCGGTTCAATCTAGGTCTTAAAACCTTAAGTATTTTCACAGCTTTAGTACTTGTTGCAGCCTGTGAAACAGCACCAACAGAAACAGGTGACAGTGCCGGTGGGGGCGCAACGACCCAGACCAGCGGAACATCAGGTTCATCAACTACAGTAGTTGTTACAGAAACAACGAGCGTTCAGCCGGGCAGCCAGGAAGATCTTGTTCTGAATGTCGGCGATCGGGTTTTCTTCGGTTTCGACAAATATGCCCTTTCCGACGAAGCGCAATCAACATTGCAGCGTCAGGCAGCGTGGCTCAATGCCAATCCTGCGGTTACCCTTATTATTGAGGGAAATGCAGATGAACGGGGCACTAGAGATTACAACTTGGCTCTCGGTGAACGCCGGGCAACAGCAGTTGTGAATTATCTTGTCACTCTTGGTATTTCATCAGGCCGACTTTCCACTATCTCTTATGGTAAGGAACGTCCGGTTGCACTTGGACATAACGAAGCTGCTTGGGCGCAAAATCGGCGTTCTGTATCTGTCGTAAACTAAGCGCGATATATCGACAAATAGACGCCCGTTGCCGCGCTAACATGTTAGCGACGTCGGCGGGCGTTTCTTATTTGATGGATCTATAATTGGCTGCGAACATCAGATTTTCTTAAATTTCATAAAAATGCCAATATTCATAACCAGTTTGTATTCGGCAATGGAAAGTCTTATCTTATACCTGAGGGCTGAGAAGAGGGCGAGCGAGTGACGGAAAACATCCAATCAGGAATGGGCATGGGTATTCTACGGATTTGTAATCCGGTAAAAACAGTATCTAGATGTCTTGTGGCAGCTTCAATTCTTTTCGCCACAACAACATTGTCCTTCGCGCAAAGCAGCGAAGTTCAGGCTCTTATCGACCGTATAAACCGACTGGAGCTTGACCTTAATGATGTTCAACGACAGCTTTATAACGGAACACCGCCGCCGCCTCGCCCACAGGCTGCTCCAGCAACAACTGGAACCTCGACATTAGGGACTGCCGGAAATACAAGTGGACTCGCTTTGTTGACCGGCCGTATTTCCGCTATTGAGGATGAACAGCGGCGCTTGACAGGAACTCAGGAAGAGACCCTGTTCAAAATCGATCAGGTCAAGAGCCGCCTTGATAAACTGGTGAAAGATGTTGATTTCAGATTGACGGCAATAGAACGCCAACTCGGCGGAGCAGGTGGGGCAGCAGTTCTTGTGCCGCCGCAAGGTCAGGCGAGCAATGTGCCCGCTGCGTCCAACACTGTTGTAATAGATGGCGGATCTGTACCACAAGGCAGCAAGGTCCTGGGTACGCTGGCGGCTCCGACAACCGGTACTGCTGCGAGCAGTACAGCCGGTTCCACTGCAGCAGCAGGAGCGGCAGTCGCAGCGACTACGGTGGGGAACTTGCCGGCAGGAAGTCCCTCTGAACAGTATAACTATGCGATTTCACTGGTTCGATCCGGGGAATATGATCAGGCTGAAGCGGCTTTCTCGGAATTTTTGCAGCAGCATAAAGAGCATGACCTTGCAGGTAACGCACAATACTGGCTGGGCGAAACCTTTTATGTCCGTGGAGATTACCCTAATGCTGCTTCCGCGTTCTTCGAAGGATATGAAACCTATCCAGATAATTCGAAAGCCGCAGATAATTTGTTGAAGCTTGCGATGACATTGGGCCGCATGGATCAAAAGGATGAAGCCTGCGCGACGTTTACCCAGATTGATAAACAGTTCAATACGCTGCCTGCACGCCTCGTTCGTTCAATAACTAGAGAGAAACAGAAGTTAGGATGCACTGGCTAACAGTCGCATAATTCTGTCTATGGCGGGATCTACATTACAAGAATTATTTAATCGAAAACTGGACAGCCTCATTGGGCTGAACCAGCATAAACGGCTGGCCATAGCCGTTTCAGGTGGGTCGGATAGTGTGGCGCTGGCCTTGCTCGCCCGCAACTGGGCAACTGAAAATAAAGTTGCCCTTACAATATTGACCGTCGATCACGGTTTGCGACCAGCTGCGAAACAAGAAGCTATAACTGTTGGAGATTGGATGAAATCCTTCAATTTGCCGCATAAAACTCTTGTTTGGACAGGTCCACATCCTACATCAGGTATACAAAATGCGGCGCGGGAGGCGAGATATCTGTTGATGGCCGCCTATTGTAAAACGGAGAATATTCAGGTTCTTTTGCTGGGACACCAACTTGAAGACCAACTGGAAACCCTCTTGATGCGGTTCTCCAAAGGCAGTGGGTTGGAAGGCCTTGCATCTATGAAGGAGGATAGCCAACAGTTCGATATTCGGCTGGTACGACCCCTTCTAGGGGTTAAGCGTCAAGAATTGCGTGACTATTTGACCGAAGTGAAGCAACCGTGGCTCGAAGACCCAAGCAACGAAAACCGGCAATATACGCGGACCCGAGTGGGATCTATTTTGTCAGATTTGCAAGCGTTGCCGGGGAGTAGTCTCACGACGATTGCCTTGTCAGCGGAAAGAGTAACCCGTGCATCTGAGGCTTTACATGAAATCACAATACAGCGATTTAGCAAGTTCTGTCGATTAAGCCCATATGGATTTATCCAGTTTCCAATTGAAGCCATTCTCGGCTGCCCGCATGAAGTCGGTCTTCGAATGTTGAGCCGCGCCATTTCCGCCGTGCGCGGTGAGCCGGCGCCGACGAAATTGTTGTCCTTGGAAAATATTTACCGACGACTGTTTGAGACGGAACTTAGCACATCGGAAACGGTTGGTGGTGTTCAAATCAGCAAGTCCGCGACTGGATGTCTGGTCTGTCGCGAACCGGGTCGCATTGGCATGCCGGAGGTATTGTTGGCCGGTAAAACAGAAACTGTATGGGATCACCGGTTTCATGTTATTGATACCGCTGGCGAAAAAGACCGTGATCCTTTGTTGACAATCAAACGAATCGGGCCAACTGGATGGCAGCATCTTCAAGCAGCAAATCCCAGCAAAGAAGAGGCGAGGCTGCCCGCGAAAGTCAGAAATAATCTCCCAGCGGTATGGCTGGGGGATAGATTGGTGGCTGCACCGTTATTTTCACCGGTTCTCGATCAGTCCGCCATTGCAAAGGACCGCTTCAAAATGGTATTCAAATCCTTAATTTAACTTGCCTGACAAGTATAAATAACTGTTGCCCTATTGGAACTTGATGTTAATGAATTATATCTAAGATGGTTTCAAATTTATAAGTTTTACATTAACGCGGTTAAACCAACGACGGTTTGATCAAGGAAGGATGATTTTTCGTGAATCTCTTTGGCAAAAATATGGTGCTTTGGGTAGTGATAGCGCTGCTCGTTGTAGCGCTGTTCAATATCTTCAGCGACTCCCCGACACGCGAAACGGGATCGTCTCTTCCATATTCGACATTCCTGACCGAAGTCGAAAACAGCAAAGTCACCGAAGTTACAATTCAGGGACATAATATCAAAGGCAAGACATCTGACGGACGGTCGTTCACGACATACGCTCCGGAAGATAGTACTTTGGTGAGCAAACTGAATTCCCATGGTGTTATCATTAACGCAGCGCCGAAAGAAGAAGGGAGCATGCTGATGACAACATTGTTATCGTGGTTCCCTATGCTCCTGTTGATTGGCGTTTGGATCTTTTTCATGCGCCAAATGCAAGGCGGCGGCGGTAAAGCGATGGGCTTTGGTAAATCCAAGGCAAAATTGCTGACTGAAAAACATGGCCGTGTGACTTTTGAAGACGTCGCGGGTATCGAAGAAGCGAAAGAAGAGCTGGAAGAGGTCGTGGATTTTCTTAAAAATCCGCAAAAATACCAGCGACTTGGCGGTAAAATACCAAAAGGTGTTCTTCTTATTGGTCCTCCTGGTACTGGTAAAACCCTTCTCGCACGTTCTGTGGCGGGTGAAGCGAATGTTCCTTTCTTTACGATTTCTGGTTCGGATTTTGTTGAAATGTTTGTTGGTGTTGGTGCCAGCCGCGTACGAGATATGTTTGAGCAGGGTAAAAAGAATGCTCCTTGTATTATCTTCATTGACGAAATTGACGCTGTTGGACGACATCGCGGCGCAGGCCTTGGTGGCGGTAATGATGAACGTGAACAGACGTTGAACCAGATGCTGGTCGAGATGGATGGCTTCGAAACGAACGAAGGCGTGATCCTGCTGGCTGCGACGAACCGTCCGGATGTCCTCGATCCGGCACTATTGCGTCCTGGTCGATTTGACCGTCAGGTTGTTGTGCCAAATCCGGATATAATCGGGCGTGAAAAAATCCTGAAGGTCCATATGCGTAAAGTGCCATTGGCGCAGGATGTGGAAGCTCGGACAATAGCGCGCGGTACTCCCGGTTTTTCCGGTGCAGATCTTGCCAATCTGGTAAATGAAGCGGCTTTGCTGGCCGCTCGTAAATCACGCCGGCTTGTTACACAACAAGAGTTCGAAGAAGCCAAAGACAAGGTCATGATGGGTGCCGAACGGCGGTCAATGGTGATGTCCGAGGAAGAAAAAGAACTCACGGCATACCACGAAGGTGGCCATGCACTTGTTGGGATGCATATGAAAGCATCAGACCCGGTTCACAAAGCAACAATCATTCCTCGCGGTCGAGCACTTGGTATGGTGATGCGGTTGCCGGAAAAGGATAGTTATTCTTTACGGCGGGATCAATGTTTAGCGCATTTGGCTGTCGCTATGGGCGGACGAATTGCAGAAGAAATGATCTTTGGACATGACGCTGTGACAACAGGTGCCTCGGGCGATATCAAAATGGCAACCGATATGGCGCGCAAAATGGTGACTGAATGGGGCCTTTCTGACAAGCTAGGGCCGTTGTTGTACGGAGCTAATCAGGAAGAAGTCTTTTTGGGTCATTCTGTTGCACAGCAAAAGAATATTTCGGATGCGACGGCGCAGGTGATCGATTCAGAAGTGCGTCGCTTTGTTGAAGAGGGCGAAGCGACAGCTCGTAAAATACTGACGGATAATATTGACCAATTACACCGTGTCGCCAAAGGCTTGTTAGAATACGAGACACTCAGTGGTGATGAAATCAAAATCCTGATGGAAGGTGGCGATATTGATCGTCCCGAAGACATCGAAACTCCTATCGACAGTGGACCAAGTTCCACAGTCCCGGAAGCAGATGGCCATAAAAAATCTGGCGGATCAGCTGGCGGTATGGAGCCGGAACCTCAACCCGGTTCGTAAGGGAATAGGTTGATGACGGATTATGAAAAAGGCTCCGCTTTACCGCGGGGCCTTTCTTCTGCAACAACCCCTTACCTCGCACCCGTTAAAGGGCCGATGGATAATTTTCAGATGGCCCTCCGCGAGCCATCTGGCGGCATACGTTGGTTTGGTCTTTACCGTACAGAGCTGCTCGATTGGTGCGCTGGTGAAAATGAAGTTCTTGCGGCAGATATTACAAATCAAGTTGCGGCGTTGGACCAATTAAAGAACAGTCATTCACGGGCCCCAATTCCCAAGATCATGGGTATTCTAAACGTTACGCCAGATAGTTTTTCAGATGGCGGGCAGCATTTTGACGCAAGCATCGCCATAAAGCGGGCCCAGGAAATGGTCGCAGAAGGTGTAGATATCCTCGATATTGGCGGAGAAAGTACACGCCCGGGCGCCGATATAGTCAGTATTGAAGATGAAATTAGGCGCGTTGTTCCTGTGATAGAAGGATGTAAATCCCTGAATGTCGAGATTTCGATCGATACACGGAAAGAGCCGGTCATGAAAGCTGCAGTTGCCGCGGGGGCATCTCTGATTAATGATGTTTCTGCACTTGAGTTTGATGCGAAGAGTCTGGATTTTCTTGCATCCAACACACTTCCAGTTTGCTTGATGCATAGTTCCGCAGATCCGAAAGTCATGCAGATCAATCCCGAATATAACCATGTATTATTGGATGTTATCGACTACCTCAGACGACGAATTGAGAGTTGTGAAAAAGTGGGTATTGACCGCAATCGTATCATTGTTGATCCGGGTATCGGATTTGGCAAGACACCGGATCATAACCTCACTTTGATAAAAGGACTTCCATTTCTACAGTCTTTGGGATGTCGCATCCTTCTTGGCGCCTCCCGGAAATCCTTTATCGGAAGAATAGACGGTGAAAATAGGACAGAAAACCGGATCGGCGGGTCAATAGCCACCGCTCTTTACGGTGCAACGGCTGGTGTCGGAATTCTTCGTGTTCATGATGTTCAGGAGACACGGCAAGCCGTTAAAATATGGCAATCCATTGATCTTGCCTCTTTTTAGACATGTTTTAAGAGTTTGCTGCTATGTTGTCGGCAAATTTACGTTGATTATTAGAGTAATTAAATGACACGAAAATATTTTGGAACCGATGGAATTCGGGGAACCGCTAATCAGGAACCAATGACAGCAGAAATTGCTCTCAAGGTAGGTAAATCGGCCGGGAAAAAATTTGCGGGACGTGGCAACTTTCGGCATCGCGTTGTAATTGGTAAAGACACACGGTTATCGGGTTATATGGTTGAACCTGCCCTGACAGCCGGATTTACGTCGGTAGGCATGGACGTTGTCCTCGTTGGTCCGTTGCCGACACCGGCGATTGCGATGCTGACAAGGTCATTGCGGGCGGATCTTGGTGTAATGATCTCGGCATCCCATAATTCATTTGAGGACAATGGTATCAAGCTGTTTGGCCCGGACGGTTATAAATTATCCGACGAGGTCGAGAAGAGTATTGAGGATGATATCATTGACGATAGCAAACTTGTATTGGCGGAACCAAAGTTGTTAGGTCGGGCCCAACGTCTAGACGATGCGCAAGGTAGGTATATAGAATTCGCCAAAAGCAGTTTTCCGCGCCGCCAGCTTTTGAAGGGCCTAAAGATTGTTGTCGATTGCGCCAACGGCGCAGCCTACAAAGTGGCGCCAACAGTTTTGTGGGAACTGGAAGCTGACGTTATTTCCATGGGTGTTTCGCCAAACGGTTTCAATATCAATGAAAATTGCGGATCAACGTCAACTGCAGCCATGTGCGCACGTGTTGTTGAGGAAGGAGCAGATCTCGGGATTGCTCTCGATGGAGATGCAGACCGGCTCTTGATATGTGATGAAAAAGGGCGGTTGATTGATGGGGATCAATTGATGGCCCTAATTGCGAAAACCTGGCAACAGCGTGAGAAATTACGAGGTGGCGGTATCGTTTCCACCGTTATGTCGAATATGGGTCTCGAGAAATTTCTGGAAGATATCGGTCTTACGCTGGCGCGTACAGGGGTCGGGGATCGTTACGTTGTCGAGCATATGCGTCGGCATGATTTCAATGTGGGCGGTGAGCAATCAGGTCATATTGTTCTTAATGATTACAGTACGACTGGCGATGGCCTGATAGCGGCGCTGCAGATCCTTTCTGTGATTGTCGATGAGAAAAAGCCGGTGAGCGAAATCTGTCATAATTTCGAACCTTACCCGCAAATTTTGAAAAATGTACGTTTCAAAAAAGGCGATCCTCTAGCGGCAGATGCGGTCAAAAAAGCCATAAAAGAGGGTGAAAACCGGCTTGGAGGGGATGGTCGATTGCTTATTCGGAAATCGGGAACCGAACCCTTGATCCGGGTTATGGGCGAGGGGGTAAATGACGACCTGTTGAATGAAGTCGTCGATAATATCGTGAGTGAAGTAACGGCTTCGGCCGAATAAAAAAAGACAGGGGGAGTCCATGCAGGGGCGCGTTTTAATCATTGCCGGGTCTGACTCCGGCGGTGGTGCTGGTATTCAGGCGGATATAAAAACTGTGACGGCGCTTAATGGCTTTGCGGCAACTGCGATTACCGCACTAACAGCCCAGAATACATTGGGTGTTCAATCGATTGAAGAAGTTTCTGCGCAGTTTGTAATTGAACAGATACGGGTCGTGCTTGAAGATATCGGCGCGGATGCCATAAAAATAGGGATGTTGCATCGTCGTGAAATTGTCGAGGCGGTCGCTGATTTTTTTGATGCTGAAAAGAACTTGCCCCCCGTAATCCTGGATCCGGTAATGATTGCTAAAGGCGGCGCAGCGTTGGTCGCCGGTGACGCAAGTGAGGCCATAAAAACACGATTAATTGCCTCCCATACGCATATTCTCACACCAAATATTCCTGAAGCTGAGCAACTGACCGGTTTAAAAATCGAGAGCTTGTCGGATATGGAGAAAGCCGGCCGCATGCTGTTGGAGATGGGTCCGATAGCTGTCCTGATGAAAGGCGGTCATAGAGAAGGTAAATATGTGGTGGATTTGCTGGTTTCACCGGAAGGGGTGCAAAGTTTTTCGCATGAGCGTTTTGACACGCGTCATACCCATGGAACCGGCTGCACTTTGTCTTCCGCTATCGCGGTAGGAATTGCACAAGGCTTTCCTGTCAAGAAAGCGATCGGACGGGCGCTGAGATTTGTGCATACCGCCATTGAACAGGCCCCGGGTATCGGAGGCGGGCATGGTCCGCTTGATCATGCCCACAATGTAATGCCTTTTGACTAAGTTCCCGGATATCAACTTTTAAAAAGTTATATATTCCCGAGAACCTCAACAAATTTGTCGATTTCATTTTCTGTATTATAGTAATGAAACGAAGACCTGATCAGTGTATCTATACCGCGCTTGTCTAAATCAAAACGTGTGCTACTGATATCACTAATTGATACATTAATCTTGTTATCGGTCAAATGCGCTTTGATTACTTCTGGAGAATGATCTTTATGTTCAAATGTAACCAGGCCGCCCTTTTCCGCACCGATATCCTGAACGGTAATGCCGGGAATTTGCGAAAGAGCGGTCCGGGCGATCGCTGCGAGATTACAAAGGCGCAAGGAAGCAGTTTCTAAGCCGACTTCCTGTAGATAGTCGATTGCGGTGCCGAGCCCGATTACTCCCGCAGTATTGAATTCCCAATTCTCAAATCTTCGGGCACTCGGGTCCATTTCGTAAGATGCCAGTTCGGTCCACCTGGCGCCATGCATGTCCAGAAACGGTGGATCCAGTTCGTCCATAAATCCTTTGCGGACATAGAGGAAACCCGTTCCTCTGGGGCCTCGTATATATTTCCGGCCGGTTGCAGATAACATATCGCAACCGATGGCTTCGACATCTATGGGGATTTGCCCGACAGCCTGGCAGGCATCCAGTAAGTAGGGAATGCGATAACGCTTGGCGACAGCCCCAATAGCAGCTGCTGGATTAATAAGACCTCCGTTGGTCGGAATATGGGTAACGGATATCAATTTAACCCTGTCGTCTATCATGTCTTCGAGGGCTGCGACATCCATTTGACCGCTGTCATCGCTGGGGACAAAATCAATGACGACCCCTTTACGCTCTGCCATCTGCAAATATGCAATGACATTGGCTGCATATTCCGCCTCTGCCGTTAAAATGCGATCACCTGGCTGAAAACGAATGCCGTAAAAGGCCATCTGCCAGGCGACGGTCGCATTTTCGACGAGCGCTATTTCAGAACGATCACAATTGATGAGTTCGGCAATAGCATCATAGGTACGTTCGAAAGCCGGTTTGGCACGCGCCGCCGCTTCATATCCGCCAATATTGAGCTCCAGGTCCAGATGGTCCTTAACCGAGAGATACACCGGGAGTGGCATCAGAGCCGCCCCCGCGTTATTTAAATGAATGCGATTTTGTATGCCCGGTGTTTCATGCCGGATTTTGTCGATATTGAAAGACATTGAATTTCGTCCTGATTAACTATGGCCGGAAACATTGTGAGGAATATAAGCGTCATTGAGACGCGCAAGTTCCTCCACATCCAGCGAAATATCGAGGGCTGCTACAGCCTCGTCGAGTTGGTACATTTTACTGGCACCGATAATAGGTGCCGTAATATTTGGACTGTGATGAACCCAGGCCAGCGCAATCTGTGCATTTGACACGCCTCGGGAGACCGCAATCTCCGTTACGATATCAAGGACCTCGTAATCGGCGTCCTGGCCATATTTCAGGGCTTTGGCGATGCCGTCGGTTCGAGCACGAACTGTCTCGCCTTCATTTCCCTTTTTCTTGTTTCCCGTCAAAAAACCACGGGCAAGGGGTGACCAAGGAATGACACCAATTCCTTGATCTTCACACAACGGAAGCATTTCCCGCTCTTCTTCCCGATAAACGAGATTATAGGCGTTCTGCATGGATATGAATTTGGTCCAACCATTCTTTTCCGAAATATTGAGAGCCTTCATAAACTGCCAAGCATGCATGGATGACGCGCCGATATATCGGACTTTACCCGCTTTTACAACATCATGCAGGGCCTCGAGGGTTTCCTCGATCGGCGTGTCGTAATCCCATCGATGGATTTGGTACAAATCCACATAATCTGTGCCCAGTCGCTTGAGAGAGTCGTCAATCGCGTGCATGATATGCTTACGGGAAAGGCCGTTGTGCATCGGGTTGTCAGACATTCCGTAATAGACCTTCGTGGCAATCACGACTTCATCACGACGCGCAAAATCATTCAAGGCGCGACCCAGGATTTCTTCCGATGCGCCCAATGAGTACATATTTGCCGTATCGAAAAAGTTTATACCCTGTTCAAGTGCACTTTTGATAAAAGGGCGGCTTTCTTCTTCGGGCAGCACCCATTCCCTCCAGTTTGGATCACCATAGGTCATTGTCCCAAGACACAGTTCGCTTATTTTTAATCCGGAGTTTCCCAGTCGTTTAAGTTTCATATTTATCTCCGCTTCAGGGCAATGGATAGGGCCAGGACTAACTTGTCGGCATCTTGATCCGTGTTGAAAAGATGGGGAGTGACCCGCAAGGATGCGCCGCGCACTGATATGTATATATTTTTCGCGAGAAGCGTTTCAAGCAGATTTGGCGGAAGGCCATCTTTATGCCGGAGGCCAAGAAAATGACCAGCTCGATGTCTCTCTGGTATTGCTTGCATATTCAATTCCAAGCAGCGTTCCGCGATAGCGCTGGTTCGCTGACGTAAGGTTTCCTGAATATTCTCCACGCCCCATTCCAGCAATTGTTCCAATGCTGCTATGGCCATGGGCATAAGCGAGAAATTCGCGCGCTCTCCCATATCGAACCTGAGCGCGCCCTCCTGATAATCGTCGCGATACTCAACAAGGCCCGAAAAATCTTCAGAACCGCCACGATTGAGCCAGTTATATTCTATGGGGTCACCAGATTGATGTTCAGGCGCCACATACATAAAGCCAAGGCTATAGGGGCCGAGCATCCATTTATACGCGGCCGCAATCATGAAATCGGGTTGAATTTTTGCGACGTCAAAGGGCAGCGCGCCGATAGACTGGGTGATATCCAAAACCAGTTTGGCCCCATGCGTCCGCAGTTTTTTGCCAATCGCCTCCAGGTCCAGGAGCGATCCATCAGTCCAATGAAGATGTCCAAGGGCGGCAAGGGCCGTATTGTCGTCAATGGCGGCCAGAACGGCCGTCGTCCAGTCATAATCAGCCGGTGTTTCTATGGTGACAATCTCTGCGCCAGTTCGCGCGCAAAGCTCCTGCCAGCAATAGACATTTGATGGAAACTGATCTTCCAGTATCAGGACTTTCTGACCCGCCGACACAGACATATTTTTGGCAGCAATGGCAAGACCGTAGGAAGCACTTGGAATAATGGCGATGCTGTTAGCGTTCGCATTCACCAATTGACCGAAAAGACCTCGCGCGCGTTCTGGAAGAGTAAAGAAATCCGCAGGAGTCATTTTCCATGGAGAGGATTTGCGATCAACCCCAAAATGACCTGCCGTACGGACATTTTTCAGCTGCGGCGACATATACCCGCAGTTAAAATAAGTAATAGAATCCGGAATATCAAAAAGATGACGCTGGCAGGGGATCATGGGAAAAACCTCGAGGCAAAAACAGAAAAGTATTTTTGCCTCGATTTCTCAGTTTGACCAGTTCTTTATTGTCCTTATGACAATATTAAAGAATTCCTGAAATTAATCCGTATCCAAAGCCTCGACCCGAAACTGGAAACAGTTGTTGGTTGCTGATCGAGCGTGGACATAAGAAACGCCTTTCGTACCCAACAAGCCTCGCACTGCGGCTTCAATATTTTCGGGCTTTGTCGTTTGACCGGTGCCATAGACGATGCGCTCATCTTTGCTATAACCACGCAGTAATATGCCATCCCATGTTTTGAACATAGGCGGTAGCTCGGTTCTATCTTCGTAAGCATTGCACTCCTTGGCATGTAGAAAAATTGGTCCCTGTTCGGCATAGGGCTGGACCGTTGAAAACGGCCGATGTGCAACAATAAGAAACTCCTCGCCATCATCAATTGAAGCCAGGCAATGGCGACAAGGAAGGCCGGACCCGTCGGATACAAATTTCTCCGGTGCATTGCCGTCGGCATCTTTACCACCTTGTTGTAATGAGCGAACTTGGTCTGTTGGAAGTGATAAATAAGCGATTTTTGTCATACTTTTAAATCTCCTTGGTTGATGTAACCGCAAAATAAGCCAAAGAGATTCTGGAAATATCCGAAATCCGATACCGGATTATCCGACTGATTCTGTCTGATCAATATTAGTAATTGTCGGAATTGGAACAATCCAGCACCAGCTGTCCAAATTTGCCGCAGAATACCTAATTATATTGCAGTGCAAAATTTTCCATTGACAGGGACCTTGAAATTTTGTCTATGAACGGCGGGCCACATCCCCCCACCGGGATGCTCTAGACTGGAAGGTTTAGTTTATTATGACAGAAGAACTGCGTCCGGAGATACGCACAAACTCTCCCCTGTTTTCATCCGGCCCTTGCGCAAAGCATCCCGGATGGTCTCTCAAAAACCTCGAAAATGCCAGCCTTGGCCGCTCTCACCGATCTGCCGAGGGCAAGGCGAGACTAAAAGCAGTTATTGATCAGCATCGGGCTCTTTTGGAAATTCCGGATGATTATAAAATCGGAATTGTACCGGGATCGGACACCGGCGCCGTTGAGATGGCACTTTGGTCGTTACTTGGTGCCCGCCCCGTCAATATGCTCGCGTGGGAAAGCTTCGGTGCGGGCTGGGCAACTGATGTCGTCAAACAACTCAAGCTTCAAAATGCGGAAGTGACGACGGCGGACTATGGTGATATTCCCGATTTGTCTGCTGTTGACTGGAAGAAGGACGTTGTTTTCACTTGGAACGGAACCACATCAGGTGTGTGCGCGCCGAATGGTGACTGGATCGACAGTGAACGTGAAGGTCTGGCCATTTGCGATGCCACCTCAGCCGTGTTTGCTATGGAACTTCCCTGGAAAAAACTGGATGTCGTCACCTGGTCCTGGCAAAAAGTCCTGGGTGGTGAAGCCGCTCACGGCATGCTCGTTCTCAGTCCGCGTGCTGTGGAACGCCTTGAAAGCTACACACCGCCCTGGCCTTTGCCAAAAATTTTCCGCATGACAAAAGGCGGCAAACTTATCGACGGTATTTTTGTTGGTGAAACCATTAATACCCCGTCAATGCTGGCGGTTGAAGATGTATTGGATGCCCTGAAGTGGTCGGCAAGTATCGGCGGTGGAAAAGGCATGATTGCGCGGGCAAATGCCAACGCCAGCGTTGTCGAAGACTGGATTGCGACGTCGGACTGGGCGGATTATGTCGCGCTTGATCCATCATGCCGCAGCACAACATCGATCTGTCTTAAAATTACCTCAGACTGGTTTGTAAGTCTTTCGCAGGATGAACAGCCGAAAGCTGCGAAAAAACTGGTGTCGATTTTAGCCGATGAGGGAATTGCCCTGGATATCGGATCTCATCGGGATGCGCCGGCTGGATTGCGTATCTGGGCAGGTTCGACGGTGGAAACCTCAGATCTCAAAGCGCTTATGCCGTGGCTCGACTGGGCCTATGCGACACTGAAATCAACATATTAAGTTTAGTTCCCAACCTTGAGGAATAGAAAAATGGTCAAAGTATTAATCTCTGACAAGATGAGCCCGCGTGCCGCGGAAATTTTCCGGAATCGTGGTGTTGAAGTTGATGAAAAACCGGGTATGACACCGGAAGAATTGAAAGCCTGCATTGGTGAGTATGATGGTCTCGCCGTACGATCAGCGACGAAAGCGACTGCCGAAATCCTTGCCGCAGCAACCAATCTGAAAGTTATTGGCCGTGCTGGTATCGGCGTCGATAACGTGGATATTCCCGCAGCAACGGCGGCCGGTATCTGTGTTATGAACACACCCTACGGAAACGCCATTACCACCGCAGAGCATGCGATTGCGATGATGTTTTCCCTGTCACGGCATATTCCCGCTGCCAATCAGTCAACGCAGGACGGAAAGTGGGAAAAATCCAAATTCATGGGTGTTGAGCTTTATGGAAAAGTACTGGGTGTCATCGGCTGCGGTAATATTGGATCCATTGTCGCGGATCGTGCTATTGGCCTGAAAATGAAAGTAGTTGCCTATGATCCGTTTCTGTCACCAGAGCGAGCGGTGGAACTGGGTGTCGAAAAACTGGACCTGGATGAACTATTCGCCCGGGCGGACTATCTTTCCCTCCATACGCCGATCACGGATAGCACACGGAATATCATCAATGCACAAAATATCGCAAAGATGAAGGAGGGCGTTCGAATTATCAACTGCGCGCGCGGGGGCCTTGTCGTAGAAGAAGACCTGAAGGCGGCACTGGAGAGTGGTCATGTCGCCGGTGCTGCCGTCGATGTTTACGTTAAAGAGCCGGCAACCGAGAATATCCTTTTCGGTTTGGATAATGTTGTGACGACACCGCATTTAGGGGCGTCAACGGACGAAGCCCAGGTCAATGTCGCCATTCAGGTTGCGGAACAGATGTCAGATTACTTATTGCTGGGATCCGTCACCAATGCGTTAAACATGCCATCTGTCTCCGCCGAGGAGGCCCCGAAGCTGAAACCGTATATGGAATTGGCGACACAGCTGGGCGGCTTCGCCGGGCAGGTGACGGAAACCGGTATAAAAAGCGTGCGCATCGATTATGAAGGGCAGGCGTCAAACCTGAACATCAAACCGCTCACATCGATTATTCTCCAGGGATTGCTCGGCCCTCTGCTTGAAAGCGTCAATATGGTCAACGCCCCCCTAGTCGCCAAAGAACGGGGTATAGATGTTACTGAAAGCATCAATGATCGTGAAGATGACTATCAGACCCTTATACGTCTTTGTATTACCACAGAGAACCAGACGCGGGATATCGCGGGCACCTTGTTTGGAGATGACCGTCCGCGAGTTGTCAGTATCAAAGGGATAAATATGGAAGCTGAGCTTGGGCCGCATATGCTCTATATCACCAATCAGGACAAACCTGGTTTCATCGGTGCAATGGGATCTATCCTCGGCGATGCCGAGGTAAATATTGCGACGTTCCATTTGGGTCGAGATCAAAAGAAAGGTGAAGCGATCGCCTTGATCGAGATAGATTCGGAATTATCGAAAATTACCATGGATAGTGTTTGTAAATTACCGCAAGTGACACAAGTTAAAGCGCTAAAATTCTAGTCTTCGTCCTAAAAAATATAAGCTTTTGCTCAAATCAGAAAAGCGGCACCTAAAAAGTGCCGCTTTTTTGTTGTTCCGGTTGGCGCGGGCAACGAAATATGCTTTATAGGCCCACGTAATGAATGACTATTCTGAAAAAGGTCTGCTACCGGCCGGACTGGCCGATATGTTGCCTCCCGCCGCTAGACAAGAATCGGCAATCAGCGAAACCCTTATGCGGGTTTTTGGTGCTAATGGCTATCTGCAAGTAAAGCCTCCCCTTATTGAGTTCGAAGAACATTTGCTGGAAGGATCTGGTGTCGCGCTGGCGTCCAAGATGTTCCGCGTAATGGATCCGGTTTCACATCGGATGATGGGAATTCGGACAGATATTACATTACAGGTTGCCCGGATCGCGACGACGCGGATGAAACAAGACCCGCGACCTCTCCGGTTGTCCTATGCGGGTCAAGTCCTTCGGGTCTATGGAAGCCAGCTTCGCCCCGAACGGCAATTCGCCCAGGCTGGTGTAGAGCTGATCGGCAGCACTGAGACGGCGGCGGATGCTGAATTGATCCTTTTGGTAAGAGAGGCGTTGATCGCCCTCGAGATTAAGGATTTCACGCTTGACCTAACACTTCCAAACCTTGTTCCAACTATTTGTAAAGAATTGGATATTGATTCCGAAATAGCCCGGGCAGCGAGAGAATCTCTTGATCACAAGGACGCAGCAGAACTTACAAAATACAATCCGGAACTTTCCTCAATATTGACGGCATTGCTCAAAGCTGCGGGACCGGCATCGCAAGCAATGGACGCACTTGCGAAAATTGATTTTCCGCAAGAGGCCGCGAAACAGATTGACGATCTGAAACAGCTGGTTTTGTATCTGGCTGACGCAGCACCGGATCTGGAACTGACCATTGATCCCGGTGAATATCGGGGATTTGAATATCAAACCGGATTAAGTTTCACCGTTTTTGCGCGAAATGTCCGTGGAGAATTGGGCCGCGGCGGTCGTTATTTGCTGATGGACGAGGAACCGGCGTCCGGCTTCACGTTGTTTTTAGACAGTCTAATGCGGGCAGTGCCACAGCACGCAACGAATGACCGGATATATATTCCGTTTGGGACTGGATTGGATCAGAGCCGGGTGCTTCGCGAAGAGGGCTGGAAAACGATTGTCGGCCTCTCGCCGGAATCGAATATCAATGATGAAGCGTTGCGGCATCAATGCGGTCACGTACTTCATGCCGACGGCATACAGAAAATTTCCTAACAGACGACGTTTTTGAGGACAGAAGATAATGGCGAACGTAGCAGTAGTGGGCTCTCAGTGGGGCGACGAGGGTAAAGGCAAAATCGTTGACTGGCTTTCAGAACGGGCGGATGTTGTTGTTCGCTTTCAAGGAGGACACAATGCTGGCCACACACTAGTTGTCGATGGCAAAGTGTATAAACTCAGTTTGCTTCCCTCCGGCATTGTTCGGGGCGGTAAAATATCCGTAATCGGAAATGGTGTTGTTGTCGATCCCTGGGCATTGGCCAAGGAAATTGAAACAGTACGTGCGCAAGGCGTTGTCATCGACCGTAATACCTTAAAGATAGCGGAGAATGCGACCTTGATTCTGCCATTGCATGGCGAGCTTGATGCGTTGAGAGAGGACGCGTCCGCCGCAGTGAAAATCGGAACAACCCGGCGTGGTATTGGCCCGGCATATGAAGATAAAACGGCGCGGCGGGCAATTCGTGTTTGTGATCTGACGGATGAAGACTTGCTGGCGCGCAAGATTGACGTTCTGTTGAGCCATCACAATGCATTGCGCAAGGGATTAGGTGCCCCGTTAGTAGATGGCAATGAATTGCTCGCACAGCTCAAGGAGATAGCACCGCAGGTGCTGGAATATTCCGATATTGTCTGGCGCCGGTTAGATGAGGCCAAGAAACAGCGCAAGCGCGTTTTGTTTGAAGGGGCGCAAGGCAGCATGCTGGATAACGATCACGGGACCTATCCTTTTGTTACGTCTTCCAACACTTTGGCAGGCCAGGCGGCAGTTGGTAGTGGCGTCGGACCGGGATCGATAGGGTATGTCCTGGGAATAACCAAGGCTTATACGACGCGTGTGGGAGAGGGACCGTTTCCGACCGAACTTTTTGATGAAATCGGTGTTGGTCTGGGAGAGCGCGGACGCGAGTTTGGTGTTGTAACCGGTCGAAAGCGCCGATGTGGTTGGTTTGACGCAGTTATGGTGCGACAAGCCGTCAAAACAGGGGGAATCACGGGTATTGCCCTGACCAAACTTGACGTTCTTGACGGGATGGACGAATTAAAAGTGTGTGTTGGATATGATCTTCGCGGTCAGAAACTCGATTATTTCCCGTCTAATATGGCCGATCAAGCTGCTGTGGTGCCAATTTATGAAACGCTAGATGGTTGGAGTGCCAGTACGTATGGTGCCCGAAGCTGGGCCGATTTACCGGCAGAAGCGGTAAAATATATTCGCCATATTGAAGAACTGATTGAAGCGCCTATTTCCCTCGTGTCCACCAGTCCGGAACGCGAAGATACAATCCTGGTTCGAGACCCGTTCGACGATTAAAACAGGTTGGGCAGTAAATTTCATCTGGATGATCTGCCTTACCATGCTAATATTCGACTATGATAATGCCGTCAAAAGATCTCATTCTGGTTGCGTTAGGTGGTCTGATTTCGTTGGCAGTCGGGCTAGCTCTCGCCCGGTTCGTTTATACACCAATTCTGCCATATATGGAATCCGGTCTAGGGATTACGAAAACGCAGGCCGGCCTTATCGCTTCTGCTAATTTTCTGGGGTATCTGTTTGGCGCGGTCTTGGCTGCGAAAGAAAATCTGCCAGGAAGTATTCGCGGCTGGCTTCTTGTTTCACTCTTGGTGTGTGCCATTACGACGATGGCCATGGGTTGGACAACATCCTTCAACCTATTGATAATTCTTCGTATTATTGGTGGGTGTGCAACAGCTTTTGTCATGATATTCGGATCTGCCCTTGTCTTAACGCGGTTGGCAGAACAAGGGCGCTCCGATCTTTCGGCGGTTCATTTTGCAGGCGTCGGGACCGGTATTGCGATTTCCGCCGTTTTGATTTCGTTTTTGGCGAATACTGGGATTGAATGGCAGGGCATGTGGATCTGGAGTGGTGGCATTTCACTGATACTCATAATTCCCGTGTTTTTTCTTGTTCCTCCACTTAAACAACAACAAACAACAACAGTAGCACCTGTGGGTAAACCTGTGTTCAGCAAATCGCTTAAAGCTTTGGTCGCAGCCTATTTTTTACTCGGTTTTGGCTACATTATTACGGCCACTTTTATTTCGGCACTCGTCCGGCAAATCCCTGAATTACAATGGATGCAATCGATTGTCTGGCTCGTTGTCGGCATCGCCGCCATTCCATCCGTTGCCTGGTGGACCTGGCTTGGGGCAAAAATTGGAAATAGACATAGCTACGGGATAGCCTGCCTTTTTTTAGCTCTCGGTGTTGCTATAAGTGTCCTCGGACACGGGGAATTGGCGTTTTTGGTGGCATCAGCATTATTGGGGGCCACATTTATGGGGCTGACGGCATTGGGCCTCGTCAGTGCAAGAGAATTGATGCCGGATCACGTGCGGCAAATTATGGCGGTCATGTCCATAGCTTTTGGGCTTGGCCAAATGATCGGACCGACGTTTGCCGGTTATGCACATGAAATTTACGGAAGCTTTTTGGTGCCGTCATTCGTCGCTGTAATTGGCCTGATTATTGCCGCTTTTCTAGTGGTATTTATTAAAGAAAAAGACTCATCGGCGGCAAAATCATAAGCCATCAAATTAACGCCATTTTAAGGCAAGTTTGTCATTCTGTTGTTCGAAATTAGATTTTTGAACGCAGATAATTTGAAATGTCGTTAGCTGAAGAAATAGTGGAACCGCAAGTCAGCGCTCCGATCGAGACAGGTGCACAGCTAGATGGGCGTTATCGGATTGACTTGTCTGCGCGCTTGAGCTTTTTGGATAAAGGGCAAAATCAGGCGTACAAAGCTATCGACGTAAAAAATCCGGGCGTCGAATTTTTTGCCATGATTTCTAATCCGTTTGTACCATATCGCTTGGATTTCACTGAAGCGATGACGGTGAACCATATTCCGGGAATAATTGATTTACTGGCACATGGGCCTGTTCGTTTCGGAGAAATGGACATTCGATATGTATTTATTTTTGAGATGCCGGTTGGCGGGCTAATTTTTAATCAGTCCGATGGTCCGCTTGATGAACAGATTGTCTTAAGTAAAATTGTTCCTCAACTGATAGAAACATTAAGGGCACTTGAGAAGCTGAACATCCCGCATCGTGGAATAAGAGCTGATAACCTTTTTTACAAAGATTTGGCGCAAAGTGATGTTGTTCTTGGCGAAAGTATTACGACACCTGCTGGATCTGATCAATTTGCAGTTTACGAGCCAATTGAAAGCGCAAATGCACATGTGTTTGGGCGCGGCGTTGGAAATAGAGCCAGAGATGTCTATGCCATGGGCGTCTTGATTGTTCATTTGCTATCAGGTCGATTGCCGGTAGAAAATCTTACCACCGAGCAAATATTTACGTCGAAACTTGATCGGGGGAGCTACACCTTATTGACATCAGGTTTAACCTTGTCATCGAGGATGCAATTGCTGCTCAAAGGATTACTACATGACGATCCAGCCCGGCGCTGGGATGTAGAATTACTTGGTAAGTGGCGCGAAATTATGCATGACAGGGCAAAAATGGGGTCTGGGGATCGTCAAGTGCCGGGAACTATTCTTGTCGACGGTCATACGTATGACTCACCGAAACTTCTTGCGAACGCACTAGCTGAGGTGCCAAAGGAGGCTTGTGAACTGCTAAAAAGCGGAAAGCTAGCGGCTTGGGTTAAAAATTCCTTGCGAGATAACGATACTGCTGAGAAATTGGCGGATATTCAAGTAACGACGCGCAGCAGATCCCGGGGACAATTACGGTCAGAGCTGACAGCAACAGCTCAAATAAGCAACATGCTGTCTCCAACGGGCGCTATCAGATACCGCGATCTGGCATTTTCCAAAGACGGTTTACCAAATCTTCTCGCCTATGCTTTTCAAACTGACGACGCGACAATGAAGACTTCAATGGCTGAGTTGCTCGAAAGCGGCATTCTTGTCGAGCTCTTGGAAGATATTGTTGGCGATCAAGGTCAACGCCGGATAGGCGCGTTATTGCAATCCAAAGTGTCTGATTGCTTGGTGTACATGAAAAATAAAGACCGCGCCGGATTTGGCCTGGAGAGGTGTTTTTACGAACTTAATCCAACAGCAGCGTGTTTAAGCCCCAGTTTGCTTGGTAGCCATGTCACGACGATGGCGCAGTTTATGAAAGTTGTTGAGAAGAAACTCACCACACCAGGAAATCAGATTAATCCCTTTGATCGGCATTGCGCAGCATTCATTGCAGCGAAAGCCTCCGGACAAGGAAAATCTTTTCGGCAAATTGGACTTGGAAAGCCTGGCAGCGTCGAACATTCCGTGGGTCTTCTCAATATGTTCGGACGGTTACAGAATATCTATCATCCAGGGCCCTTACCAGGCTTCTGTATATGGATTGATTCACAGTTGAAACCGTTGATTGCTAATCTTAAGTCTGAGCTTCGGCGGGAATTTGTCATAAAGCGGTTTGAGATTGCTCGAAAAAGCGGAAATATGGGAACAATTTTACTCGCGATAGATATTCAGCGGCAAACTAAAAAAGACAAAAAAGAATACCGTCAAGCGAGGTCAAATTTTGCAGGCACTGGGCAATTGGCAGTTAGGCTTGAGGCTGCGATAGAAGAACGAAAAGCGGCAGCGTCGCAATACGGCAATTGGATCGCGTCTGTCTTATCCATTGCGGCGCTCCTTACGAGTATGGGTTTATCTGCCCTTCATTTTATGGGATAGGGTATGGCAAAGGATAAATCACAGCAACAACAGCAAGCCGGTACACATCGTAAACCTGTTTTTTGGATTTCGATTTTTGTCGCCCTAGGCACCGTTTTCTTTCCTCCCACAATGTTGGTACTTTTGTCCGGCATGATCCCGAGTATTGTGGCAGCGTTGCTGAATACGAGGCGAGGGAACGGGAATTTACCGGCAATGATCGCTTTGAACCTTTCCGGCGTCATCCCGGTCCTTGGTATTTTATGGCACCGGGGGGGCACTTTTCATGAAGCGTTCATTCTGCTGGTTGATGTGTATATGTGGTTGGCAATGTTCGGTGGCGCAGGCATCGCAATGTTTCTGACCTGGAGCGTTCCTGTATGCATGTACGCCATCTATGATGTGCAAGCCAAATCTTCCGTCCGAAAGCTGTTAAAACAACAGCGAAAACTGGTCGAAGAGTGGGGAGCTCAAGTTGGCGAGTAATGACTATCTGCATAATATAATAATTGATGATATTCAGAAATTACGACCATAAAAACTGGATATTCTCCAAGTGGTGTTTCATACTCGCTGCATAATAATTTTTGCTGTGAAAGAAGGATCCCATGACAGATCACGTATACTGGATACTCGAACTTGATATAAATGATGGCCAGATGGAGGAAATGAAAACTCTAATGGCAGAAATGGTCTCGGCAACATTGCAGGATGAACCGGGCGCACTGGATTACCAATGGTCTCTTACGCCAAACGGAAAAACCTGCCACATCTTGGAAAGGTATGCAGATTCGGCGGCAACCTTGGTTCATATGGGCAATTTCGGCAGCAAATTTGCGGGTCGCTTTATGAAAGTATTCACCCCGAAAAAATTCACGCTTTACGGCGCGCCAAATCCTGATGTCATTGCCGCGTTGGGGCCTATGGGCCCAATAGAAATGTCTTCTATAGGTGGATTTACAAGGTAGGCGGTCAAAAAATAAACAAAAAAAGACGCTGATATCTCTTCAGCGTCTTTTTTATCCAATTGTCTAAATATTCTGAGGACGCTCAGTTCAGGCGTTCTTCCATCACTTTTGCTTTCATGGCGCGCTGTAGCTTTTCAAAAGCTCTTACTTCAATTTGACGTACACGCTCGCGACTGATGCTATAATGCTGGCTCAGATCTTCCAATGTTTGCGGTTCGTCCTTAAGACGCCGCTCCGTCAGTATATGCTGTTCCCTTTCATTCAGGCATTCCATAGCCTGTCCGAGCATGACACGGCGGCTTTGCAATTCCTCGTTTTCAGCGAAGGTTGTTTCCTGGTTGGGACTTTCATCCTCCAGCCAATCCATCCATTCGCCTTCGCTTTCAGCGCGCATAGGGGCGTTCAAGCTATGATCTGGTGCCGTAAGACGGCGGTTCATATTGATAACTTCTTCTTCAGAAACGCTGAGCTTTGTCGAAATTGTCTTCACCTGCTCTGCGGTCATATCACCTTCATCAATGGCTTCGATCTGGCCCTTGATCTTCCGAAGGTTAAAGAACAGCTTTTTCTGAGCTGCAGTTGTCCCCATTTTAACCAGAGACCAGGTGCGCAGAATATATTCCTGAATAGCAGCCCGGATCCACCACATGGCGTATGTCGATAGTCTGAAGCCTTTTTCCGGCTCAAACCGTTTTACAGCCTGCATCATGCCGACATTGCCCTCTGAGATAAGCTCAGCAACCGGTAACCCGTATCCCCGGTAGCCCATAGCAATTTTTGCAACTAGGCGAAGATGGCTTGTCACCATTTGATGTGCGGCGTCTGTATCTTCATGATCCTTCCAGGCCTTTGCAAGCATGTATTCTTCGCTGGCTTCCAACATGGGGAATTTACGAATTTCTTGTAGATAGCGGGATAAGCCGCCTTCTGGAGTTAACACTGGTAAAGATGTAGAACTCATGACTAGGACCCTCTCTTTAGAACTGGCGCTTGATTTTCCACCGTCCTTGACGCATAAAAAATCTGCCCAAAATTACTCTTCCTGTCTAATCCGAGATTGTCTTTTTGTTTTCATCAGCCTTTTAAGGCTGTGATCAATCTCTTCATATCATTTGGTAATTCTGCCACAAATTTCAAGGGTTTGTCTGTGACAGGATGCACAAAACCAAGTGTTTGGGCATGCAGGGCCTGACGCGGGAATTTTCGAATGGTATTTTGTCTGGATTCTGGCAGAGATTTGGTTCTGCTTAGTTTAGGTCGTGTATATACGGGATCTCCTACCAGCGGATAACCGATATGTGCCAAGTGCACCCTAATTTGATGGGTGCGGCCGGTTTTCAGGCGGCATTGTAAAAGACAAGCGATATCATTGAAGTTTTCTTCCAGCTCATAATGCGTATAGGCGGTTTTTCCGCCGTTTTCCAGCGTCGTCATGCGCTTGCGATTATGGGGATCCCGTCCAATATTCTTGTCGATATTTCCGCTCGCTGGATAAACCCGTCCCCAGGCGACCGCTTTATACATGCGCTCGATATCATGGGATTCAAATAAAGCAGCCAATCCCTGGTGGGCGATGTCAGTTTTGGCGACGACTATCAATCCACTGGTTTCTTTATCAATGCGGTGGACAATTCCCGGTCGCTTAACGCCCCCAATACCCGACAGACTGTCGCCACAGTGATGCAGAAGGGCATTGACTAATGTGCCGGTCCAATTTCCCGCCGCCGGATGGACGACCATGGGCGCCGGTTTATTGACGACAATCAGATATTGATCTTCAAATACAATGTCCAACAGGATGTCTTCAGGTTCCGGGTCCGGTTCGGTTGCCGGTGGAATGGTAAGCTGATATATCTCGCCGGCGCGGACGCGTCGCGCCGCATCGGTTATGGCCTCACCCTCGCGAAGCACCTGGCCTGTTTTAATGAGGGGCCGGATCCTGTTGCGTGAAAAAGTGCCCAAAGCGTCTGTTAGAAAGCGATCCAGTCGCTTTCCGACGGCATCTTCTGAAACTTCGACTTGATGTGTACCCTCAGGTGATGGCATATCAATGGACCAGACTAATTCGTTAAAATATGAGGCGACCAAATGTCAGAACAAATGGAACAAGAACCCGGCCCCAGTCTGACACTGTTAAAATGGATCGTCGGTGTTCTCGGGTTTCTCATCATTCTTTTCGTCGTTGTGATAGCGGTTACCATATATAAGCGCATGACGGCAACTGATACTACAGAAATGGTGACGAGCAGCCCTGCGCAACCTGCTGTAGGAAAATCCTATGCCGCCTTTGGAGACAAGCGGATTCCCATTCCTGATGATATGGACGTTATTAGTCTGACTGCGTCCGAAAGCCGTCTATATATTATGCTCGGCACCGAAGGAGCCGCCCGCCTCATTTTAGTAGTTGATGTAGAAACTGGGGACGTAATAGGCGCACTGAATCTCGAAAAAGATGGAATTCAATGACAATTGATATCCGTCCAACCGACCTTGAGTGTTTGAAGAAACACACAGAGGCTTGTTGGCCGGAAGAAGCATGTGCGCTGTTAATTGGTCAGTATGTGCAAAACCAGCATTGGATTGTAAATCATGTTGAACTGGCGGAAAATATTGCGAAAAATAAATCTCGATATTTCGAAATTGACCCTACCTCTCGGGTTAAGGTAGAAATGAATATGCTCTCGGAAATAGATGAAATAATTGGAATATTTCATTCTCATCCCGAGGGACAAGCGACGTTATCTGACACAGATTTAAAAAATATGACGGAGCCAGATTTATTCTGGCTGATTGCCAATACGGCGTCGGGTAAAGTCAAAGAGTTTTGTGCTTTTACCGCTGCCGATGGTCAAAAAATCAATCAGCTAACGTTGCATTCTAAAAATGCTGCCAATGGAGACGAGTTTATTTAAATGGATACTAATCATCTGATAAATTTTGCAAGTGATAATTCTGCCCCTGTTGCCCCGGAAATTATGGCGGCGTTGGCTGATGTTAATCAAGGTCCGGTGCTCGGTTACGGTAATGATCCTGTAACGGAAGGCTTTGAAAAACAGTTAAAAGAAGTGTTTGAATGTGACTTGCGCGCTTATCCTGTGGCGACAGGGACCGCCGCCAATGTTTTAGGCCTTAGTGTCATGGTTCCGCCTTATGGATCCATATACGCACATCGCCTTGGACATATTGAGCTTGATGAATGTGGTGCCCCGGAATTTTTCACCGGCGGCGCTAAGATCACGTTGCAGGACGGCGAAAACGGAAAACTGGATGCGGGTGATCTGGACAAAGTTCTTTCCCGGTCCGGAGCAGGCAACGTCCATCATGTCCAGCCGGCGGCTCTGAGCCTGACACAAACGACGGAATGCGGCACTATATATACGGTTGACGAAATTACCGCCTTGAGTGCGACGGCGAAGTCCCATGGGCTCGGCGTTCATATGGATGGCGCTCGATTTGCGAACGCAATAGTAAGTCTTGATTGCGCGCCGGCCGATATTACAGTGAAGGCAGGGGTGGATGTTCTCTCATTGGGAGCGACCAAGAACGGCGCCATGGCGGTTGAAGCGGTTGTGTTCTTCAATCAGGAGAAAGCGCAAGAGTTCGAATTCCGGCGTAAGCGCGGCGCGCATTTATTTTCTAAAATGCGATATTTGTCGGCGCAGCTGGAGGCTTATTTTACTGATGATTTATGGCTAAAATTAGCGTATCACGCCAATGAAATGGCGAGCCGACTAGCCGCTGGCATTACATCAAGTAATACCGCCAGTTTAATGTATCCGGTTGAAGCAAATATGGTTTTTACGAAGATTTCTGGTGAGGCGATGACCAATCTGGAAAGATCAAATGTTCTATTTTATCCAGAGGGACCGAAAGAAGCATCCGCTATTCGCCTTGTCGCTTCATGGAATACGACACCACAAGAGGTTGATGCGGTTTTGGCGCTCATTGGATAATCATTTGGTGTAAAAATACAGAGGCTGTGTCAAAGTTTGATTCCTGGAGCGTCTAAGGGTATTGAGAGGCATGAATTATGAAATCTGAGCTTCTTTAGGATAAGGCTGAAATGCAGAGTATTCAAAATTTTTGGGATCTAGTTAAAGACGTTTGGCAAAGTGGTTACATGGGAATTGATTTTAGTACCATTGCAACCATCTTGCTAATCCTTGTTTTCGCGCTGTTAGTACGAGGTATCTTTACAAGATTTGTCGTCAATCGACTGGCTAGAATGGCAGCAAAGACAGAGAATAAACTGGATGACAAAGTAATCCTGGCCATGAATGGCCCGATCCGTTTCATTCCGGTTGTCGTTGGTGTTTATTTTGCGTTTGAGGTGGCAAACATTCAGGATGGTGAAACCCTGGCAATTGCGTCCAGCAAAATTGTTCGATCCCTCGTGGTTTTCAATATTTTCTGGGCCCTGTATTGTGCCATTACCCCTCTGACTTTCCTTTTGGGGCGTCTTGAGGAAATTTTTTCCACCGAAATGGTCAGTTTCCTCGTGAAGATCATGAAGGGCATTGTGGCGGGCATTGGTGCCGCGACTGTTCTCGAGCTCTGGGGTATCGAAGTAGGGCCGATTATTGCAGGTTTGGGTATTGTTGGTGTGGCCGTTGCGTTAGGGGCACAGGATCTCTTCAAGAATCTGATCAGCGGATTTTTGATATTGGCTGAAAAACGCTTCAAAGCTGGCGATTGGGTGAAAGTCGACGGTGTCGTCGAGGGAACAGTGGAGAAAATTGGATTTCGTTCGACCATGATACGACGGTTTGATCGCGCTCCGACAATTGTGCCAAACGCCACCTTTGCCGACCGTGCGGTTACAAATTTTTCCGAAATGACACATCGGCGGATTTATTGGAAAATAGGCGTTGAGTACTCGACTACGGTGGCGCAGATGCAGGTTATCACGGAGCAAATTCGGGATTATTTGATGGGGAACGCAGATTTTGCGCAGCCTCACGAAGCTACCATGTTTGTTGTCACGGACAGCTTTAATGCCAGCAGTATCGATATTATGATTTATTGCTTTACCAAGACCACCAACTGGGGGGACTGGCTCGATATAAAGCAGGATTTCGCCTATGCCATAAAAGGCATCGTGGAAGGGGCGGGGACCGGCTTCGCCTTCCCATCAATCTCTATATATAAAGGCGAGGGGGCGGATGAGCCCGAAGCGTTTGAGCCGCCGCCGGACTTCAAAAAAGGACATAAAGCCGATACAAAAGGGTCTCTGTTCGATGAACAGGGACAATAAGACCTAATCCGTCAAGGCTTTGCGAATCACATATTCGAAGACGCCATTCTCTTCACTGTATTTTTCAAGAATATTGCCGCTCATATGGCAATAATGTTGAAAATCGATACTGGACGCCGGGTCTGTCGCAAGCACAACAAGGAGCTCTCCCGGTGCCAATGATTTTATTGCTTTTTTGGCTTTTAGGACAGGTAAAGGGCAATTAAGACCAGATGTATCGAGTTGGAGAGCAGTATCAGGCACGTTCAGTTCCGGAAGCTAATTTTTTGCGACGATTTGAGGAACTTAACCGCCTGGCACAGTTCGCGCAATAGAGCTCGTAACGCCTAATTTCGATAACAACGGATTTGAACCATATCCAACGCATCACTCAAGGACGCACCCGTATGCAAAATACGTAAGTCCTGACTCAATAAAACATATCCAAGGTCGTCTGACTGGAACAGATAATTTTGCGCATTCGATCCTTTTAAAAACATAACAGTACATAATGGATTATTACGATCCCGGATCGGCGTCTCGATACAGCAGTGTAAAGCCTCGGGGACTGTATCCAGCATGGCATATCCGCACCAGCTACCTGTTCCATTTCGGCTTTCAAATTCTGAAATCAATTTTGCCAGTAGCTTGCTTTTGAAAGGGCGTACGCGAATTTTATTGGATATCTCCTTGGGTATCCTTTTTGAATTCTCAGCCAGTGTGTTGATTTCTTTAGACATACTATCGTTTCCTAAATTTCACAGGCGTCCTTTGTATAGTCTTCCAAAAAACGGTTAATCTGAGGTTTACATGTCGAGAATATTTGGACCGAATAAGGTATCAGCTTTACATAATGGTTCCTGGCAATTTGCACTTTCCCTTAACCAATTTTACATTATTTTTGGCTATATTCTGGGGAATAAGGGCTGTTTTAGGCCTTTTCATGATTAACCTTTATCTGGATTTTGGGGCTAATGCCAAAAACTCCGCAGCCACCGTCTGCTATAAGTCCTGATTATTTTGACCAGGGCAGAGATATCGAATATAAGCCCGCGACTTCTGCCGGCGGGCTATTGCAGCATCACGAAATTGGCGAGGCGGCGTATTTTCTCAGACCATTTGGCCGAACTTATCGTGAAGCGCTTGAAAATCTGATAACCGGAAGCATCCAGATTATCGGTCTTGACGATGTGAAAGCTCAATACGCGGAACAATGGGGCAGTATTGCAAAAAACGTGCTGAAGATCACCAATGCATTTTTGAGCCGAAAACTTGGTAAAACCGATATTTTCGTGCCACTCGACGACGGCCGGTTCGCCCTCCTGTTTGCCGGTATCAGTCGCAACGAAGCATTGGAAAAATCGACGGTCATCGCATCGGAACTCGTCAGTAAACTGTTTGGAGAGCTGCCCGGAGGGGATCTCATCTCGGTGGAAGCCGCGATGCTTGAAATAGAAGATTTCGATGGATTAGATCGAATAAAGGACCTGGATGATCTAATTCGATGCTTTCGAATTGCCATTGATAAGACACAAGACAAACAGGCAAAAGAGTTTCGGCAGCGAAAACCATCAATCAGCGTTCGATTTCGACCATTAGTCAATCGGCGGAAAAACTTCGTTGCCATGAATGAAGCTGTTGTTTTTCATGAAGTCGATGGACAAAGCGTTGCCGTAATGTCTGATGATCCGGTATTTACGGGAACTCCGGCATTACGCGCAGAACTGGATTTTCTAGTGCTCCGTGAAACGGGGAAAACCCTTGAGCATCTGGGTGGTGTCGGAAACAAACCGACTATCCTGGTTTCGGTGCATTCAGAGACTTTGGCGGATTCCTTCTGGCGCGGGAAATATGCCCGAATTCTGTCGGCACTTTCCGAATATACGTGTCGTCACCTTTTGCTGAATGTTCAGGGAACAGTCACAGGGACACCAAATAGTCGGTATCGGCAAATCTTCACCTCTCTTCGCTCCATGGTACTGGGCTTTGCCTTCGAAGTTAATCCTGGATGGTCAGAGTTTGAGGCGATAAAAGGCCTGCCTATCCATGCGCTCTCTGTTTCTGGGCATGATATTTCAGAATCATCACAAATTGAAAGTCTATTCAAACTCGCCAGATCGAGTGGTCGGAAATGTATATGGCGATCCATCGAGAGTGATGAATTGGCCCGTGCGGCCTTCAATATGGGCATTGACTATGCCAGCGGACCAATTTTCGGGATCGTGCATGAAGAGCCGTCTAGACCCTTTTCGCTGCCGACTTAGTCATTATAATTTGTGAAGAACGGCAATCATTTCAACATGCGGCGACCAAAGAAACTGGTCAACTGGTTGAATGAACTCCACCTCATAACCTGCGGATACGAGGTAAGAGATATCTCTGGAAAATGTCACAGGATCGCAGGAAATCGCGACAATTGTCGCAACAGAACTTTCCGCTATCTCTTCGACCTGCGCTTTCGCGCCAGCACGTGGCGGATCAAACAATAATCCATCGTAGCCTTTAAGTTCTGTGGAGAAAAGGGGGCGACGGAATAGGTCGCGAGCTTCCGTGCTGATGGGGAGAATGTTTTTGTTTGCAGACCTCTGCAAAGCAGAAATCAGCTCTTCATCTCCTTCAACAGCATGAACCTTTGACGATCGCGATAAAGGAAAAGTAAAACTACCGCAACCGGCAAATAGATCAACAACGGTACTGCAATTTTGTAACGCTTCCGTTGCGATTGCCACCAAAGCTTCTTCGCCAGCTGTTGTTGCCTGTAAAAAACCGCCAGGAGCGAGCATGACAGGTATATCGCCCAATTGAACGCTTGCAGGTTTTATAGCCGAGATGACTTCCGGAATGTCATTTGGCTTTTGGCGCCAGGCAATTCGGGCGAGACTGTTTTGCGCGGCGAAATCTGCAAGTATTTGTCGCACCTCCAATGACAATTCGTTTTCAGCAGTTATGAGGACGTCGGGGCCATTATCTGTCGCCGTTGCCGTGATACGGGCGCTGCTGTTTCTCGGCATCAAGCTGGGGAAAGCGGACCGCAATGGTTTGATCAATGCAAAAAGTGATGGGTGAATAAGGGGGCAATCGCCGACGTCAAATACCTGATGGCTGCGCCGAACGTGATAGCCGATCATAACTCCTTTTTTCCGCTTTGAAGCCACAAACTCAACGCGTCGCCGACTATGAGCAGGGCTGCTGATTGTCGGATGTATTTTGATACCGGTAATTCCGGACATGGAAAAGCAATCGACAATTCGCTGGCGTTTCCAATCGGCGATAAAATTAGCCTCCAGATGTTGTAAGGAGCAACCGCCACAGGTGCCAAAATGCTTGCATTCTGGTTCAACACGAAGAGGACTGGGGACACTGATTTCCTGTATCTTCGTCATATATCCCTGACCACGGGCCTCTCCAACATCGGCGGTAAGTGTATCGCCAGGTGCGGAAAACGGGACAAAATAGGTTTGTCCCTCATCCAAGGCGATGCCATCACCGTTCGCACCAATATGGTCAATTGTGAGATCACGGGGCATATTTTGCTCCTAGCAAAAATTCCGTATTGCCATCGCTACCCTCGATCGGACTTTCAACGGTTCCCAAAGACTGCCAGCCGGGGAGTGAATTGATCCAGTTCGTCATTTCTACAGGCACGGACTGAACTAATTCAGGGTCCCGAACGATGCCGCCTTTGCCGACATTTCCTTTGCCGACTTCAAACTGTGGTTTAACAAGGGCGAGCAAAAAAGCGCCGTCACGACACAATTTAAGCGCTGCCGGGAGCGCCAACTTTAACGAAATAAAACTGACGTCTGAAACTACAAGATCAAGAGGCTCGGTAATCGACATTGATGTAAGGGCGCGGGCATTGGTTTTTTCCAGATTGATAATGCGCTTATCATTTGCGATCAGTGGGTCGAGTTGGCCATGTCCGACGTCAACAGCGTAAACTTTCACCGCGTCATGTTTTAAGAGTACTTGGCAAAAGCCGCCGGTTGAAGCGCCGATATCGGCGGCAATTAATCCCGCCGGATTAACATCAAAACATTCAAGGGCGGCCAGAAGCTTTAGCGCTCCCCGTCCGACCCACTCGATTTCAGGGGCGTTAATAGTGATGGATATGTCCTGATCAACTTTCTTGGTCGTCTTTCGAACAGAGACGCCGTCAACAAAGACATGGCCGTTTTTAATAAGATCCTGGGCGCGAGCGCGACTTTTCACCATATCGCGGCGTACCAGTTCCAGGTCCAGTCGTTGCGTAGGCGCGCTGAAATCCGGCATTTAAACCGCGGAAAGATTTGTACGTGATTGATCGCCGGTTTCTAAGGCTTTTAGGACTGCCGTCACCATATGCCGGGAAGTCAGGCCGGCTTCATCATACATGTTTTCTATTTTATTCTGATCGATGAAACTATCCGCCATACAGAGGGGACGAACCTTCAAATCTGAATCCATTAAACCGTTTACGGCAAGGAATTGTAGAACGTGGCTGCCAAAGCCGCCGATGGCGCCATCTTCAACGGTTAAGAGGACGTCATGCGCGGTGGCCAAATTGCGGACGAGTTCCTCGTCAAGAGGTTTGCAAAAACGTGCGTCAGCAACCGTCGTCGAAATACCTTTTGCCTCGAGTTCTTCCGCCGCCAGAAGCGCATCTTTCAAATGTGTGCCCAGTGATAATATTGCCACGTGATCACCTTGTTTCAGGATGCGGCCTTTGCCAATTTCCAAAATGTCACCTGTCTCCGGCAAGTCAATACCAACGCCTTCACCGCGCGGGTAACGAAAGGCACAGGGACCCTCATCATAGGCGGCGGCTGTTGCCACCATATGTTTGAGTTCCGCTTCATCAGCCGGTGCCATCACCATCATATTGGGTAATGTCGCCAAATAAGTGATATCAAAGGAACCTGCATGGGTCGCACCGTCGGCACCAACCAATCCGGCGCGATCAAGAGCAAAGCGAACAGGAAGGTTCTGGATCGCGACATCATGCACTACTTGATCATACGCTCTTTGTAGAAAAGTAGAGTAAATCGCAACAAAGGGCTTCATACCTTCAGTGGCCATTCCGGCTGCGAATGTGACTGCGTGCTGTTCAGCAATACCAACATCAAAACATCGATCCGCGAAACGATTTTGAAATTGATCCAACCCGGTCCCGTCTGGCATCGCTGCAGTAACCGCAACAATTTTATCGTCTTTTTCGGCTTCTTCTATAAGGCTTTGCGCAAAAACCTTGGTATAGGAGGGGGCATTTGGAATAGCTTTCGCTTGCGCGCCTGTAACGACATCAAACTTTGAGACACCATGATATTTATCGGCGGCCGCTTCGGCCGGCGCGTAGCCTTTGCCTTTCTGCGTAACGCAATGGATGAGAATGGGCCCGTTTTTGGAATCCCGTGCATTTACCAAAACCGGGATGAGATGCTCCAGGTTATGACCATCAATTGGGCCGACATAATAGAAACCCAGCTCTTCAAACAGTGTTCCCCCGGTAATCATGCCACGGGCGAATTCTTCTGCTCGTCTTGCAGTCCGTTCCAATGGATCCGGCAGCATGGCGGCGAACTGCTTGGCAATTTCGCGGATGCCACGATAGGGCTTTCCGGATAAAAGTCTGGATAGATAGGCGCTCATTGCACCGACAGGAGGGGCAATGGACATATCGTTGTCATTGAGGATAACAATTTGTCTGGCATCCATGGCGCCAGCATTATTCATGGCTTCATAGGCCATTCCTGCGCTCATGGCGCCGTCCCCTATGACGGAGATGACATTGTTTTTACGTCCTTGCAGGTCCCGGCCGACCGCCATTCCCAAACCGGCGGAAATCGAGGTCGAAGAATGAGCTGCGCCAAAAGGATCATATTCGCTCTCCGCTCTCTTGGTGAAGCCCGATAAGCCTTCCGGCTGTCGCAACGTCCGGATACGGTCGCGCCTTCCGGTGAGAATTTTATGCGGATAACACTGATGTCCCACGTCCCAAATCAATCTATCGTCCGGCGTGTTGAATACATGATGAATAGCGACGGTTAGTTCAACAACACCGAGGCCCGCGCCTAAATGCCCACCTGTGACGGAGACAGCGTCAATGGTTTCCTGCCGAAGTTCATTCGCCAATTGAACCAGCTGGGCCATTGAAAAAGCCCGAGTATCTTTTGGCTCGGTTACCTGGTCCAGCAGGGGCGTTTGAAGTCTTTTTGTCACGTTATTAAACCATTCTCATTTTTTGCGTTCAATAGTGAACGCAGCAGCCTGACGCAGTAAATCTGCCTTTGGGCCGAATATGTCAAGATGCTTTACTGCTTGTTCCGATAACATAGACGCATGAATTTTGGCTTCTTCAAGTCCCATGAGCGACACAAATGTGGCTTTTCCAGCGGCTTCATCCTTGCCGGCAGCTTTGCCTAGCTGCTCCGTCGTGCCTTCAATATCCAAAATATCGTCCGCAATCTGGAAAGCCAAACCAAGATCATGGGCGTAAGCTTTAAGAGCTTGAGTCTTCGCCGGGGGTGCATGACCTAGTATCGCGCCGGCCGTACAGGCAAAGGAAATCAGTGCGCCGGTTTTAAGCTGTTGTAACCTGGTGATGGTGATGATGTCGATATCAACGGCATCTGCATACATATCCATGGTCTGCCCGCCGACCATGCCTTTCACTCCAATCGCCTGCGCCAATTTGGAGACCAGTGCGATACGAACTTCCGGTGAGGGGTGCGTGTCCGCATGGCTCAGGATATCAAACGCGAGAGACTGTAGCGCGTCACCTGCCAACACGGCTGTGGCTTCGTCATAATGCTTGTGGACGGTCGGAATGCCACGCCGAAGGTCATCATCATCCATACAAGGCAAATCATCATGGATGAGCGAATAGCTATGGATCAATTCCAGAGCCGCCGCAACGCGGGTTGAATGAATTCGCGGAACTGAAAACAAGTCCGCACTTTGAATGACCAAAAAAGCACGAAGCCGCTTGCCGCCAGAAAGAACACCATATCGCATGGCTTTATAAAGTTGCTTTTCCAGCCCCTCATTGGTCGGCAAAAAATGCGTAAGGTCTGTTTCCATCAGTTCAGCGGTCTGACGAAGCGCTTTGTGAAAATCATCTTCCATACAATTACTCAAATATCAGATGCGGCCGATCAGTTGTCGGCCAGAAAAAAAAGAGAAAATTCGTTTATTCGACGTTTGCCGGTTGTGCGGAAAGCGAGCCATTCTGATTGACGATCTTATCCACACGTTCCTGAGCATTGCGGAGTTTTCCTTCGCAATGTTGTTTCAACGCTGAGCCGCGAGAATAGATATCTATCGACTGGTCCAGGTCGACTTGCCCGGAATCCAGTTTTTCTACAATTTTTTCCAGCTCCTGCAGAGCTTCTTCGAAGCTAAGGGCAGCAATTTCTTCCGGTATTTCCTGATTTTCGGCCATGGTTTCTCCTTTGTCATCTTATACCCTGCTCTTATCGACGGAGCAACGCTTTCACATGGGCATCGACACCTTCTGAAAGCCCATCTAGATCATAGCCGCCTTCTAAAGTTGATACGATCCGTCCGGCACAGCATTTATCGGCTATACGGATCAGTTCCAGGGATATCCATTCATAGTCTTCGGCAGTCAAATTGATGTCAGCCAGAGGATCTTTTTCATGGGCATCAAATCCTGCTGAAATTAACAAGAGATCAGGATCGAATTTCTCAAGTGCGGGAAGAATGATATCCTGCATGGCCGCTTTAAACTTTAGCCATCCGTCACCGGCGGCAAGCGGGACATTGAAGATATTGCCGACGCCGGTTTCCGACGCACTTCCTGTGCCGGGATAATAGGGGGCTTGATGCGTGGATCCATAGAACAAGTCTGGATCAGCCTCAAATATGGACTGCGTACCATTTCCGTGATGAACGTCAAAGTCTATAACGGCGACACGCTTAATCCCGTACTTGTCACGGGCATATTTCGCGCCGATTGCGACACTGTTAAACAAGCAAAATCCCATAGCTTTGTCCGCTTCGGCATGGTGCCCCGGTGGGCGAGCGGCGCAAAAAGCATTTGCGTTTTCTTGTGCCATAACAATATCGACAGCGGCGCAGACAGCACCGGCAGCTCTCAGCGCCGCATTTTTTGAGCCCGGAGACATTTTCGTATCTGGATCGAGCGCAATAACTCCGGCCGCTGGTGCCATCGTATCGATATGATCCAGATAGTCGTCGGAATGGACTAGCGCCAGCATTTCGCGGGTGGCGAGGGGCGCTTCCTGACGATCCAGGTCGGGGAAGTCTTCCAGATCAAGTCGGTGAAGGACGGATCGTAACCGATCCGCTCTTTCGGGATGTCCATCACCGGTATCGTGGAAAAGACAGTCGCGATGGTAAAAAAGATATGTTGTCATGCCGTCTCTTATAGGAAATGTTATTGGCCTGAGTTACAGTATTTGCAGATTTTTAGGTTGCTTTTCAAGCAATACGAACACATTTCTGCATAATAGCAATAAGAGTTAAACTTGGATCACGATGAAAAAAACACAACAATTTGTCATCATACTGGTCGTTGTCGCCCTTGGATATGCGGGCTGGCATTTTAAATCGGATCTCCCCTTTATAGGCGGAGAGCAGGTCGCCGCTGCGTCAAAACCGCATGAACGCCCTCCGCAAGGCGTCATTGTATCCGAAGTTTTCCGCAAGGAGTTGCCACGTATCATTACAGCGGTCGGGACCGCGAAGGCCAATGAATCTGTCGATATCACGACCAAGGTGTCGGGGATTATCAAATCGTTGAATTTTTCGGAAGGGCAGGAGATTAAGCGTGGCACGACATTGGTACAGATGGATGATGCCGAATTTCGGGCGAATCTTACCGAATCGGAAGCCGAGCGGGATAATCGTCAAAAGCTTTATGATCGGGCATTGAAACTTTACGAAACGCGGAACGTGCCAAAGGCGCAAGTTGATTTGTTGCTTTCGGAACTGCTGGCGTCGGAAGCCAAGATTGCAGCGGATAAAGCGCGGATAAACGACTATGTCATCAAAGCGCCCTTTCCTGGTGTTCTTGGGTTTAGAGAGGTAAGTGTTGGATCGCTTGTCAAACCAGGTGATGTCATCACAACGCTGGATGATACGGAATTGATTAAGGTAGATTTCGATCTGCCCGAGCGTATTCTTGCGGAAATTCGGCCGGAACAGGAATTCCAGGCGATCAGCGTTGCCTACCCGAACAAGATTTTTCGGGGTGTTGTCGGAATTATCGCTACCCGGGTTGACGAAGTGACACGGGCCGTCCGTGTGCGGGGTTTTGTGCCCAATGAAGATGGTCTGCTGAAGCCCGGGATGTTTTTATCCATACGCTTGCAAGTCAGTGTTGATACAGATGCCCTGATGGTCTCTGAAGAAGCGGTTGTCACTACCATAAATGGCCATCATGTTTATGCAGTTATTGAAGATAAAGCTGTTCGCACGCCCATAGAAATTGGTCGTAGAACCAGAGGTTTCGTGGAAATTATTAAGGGCTTAGGTGAGAATGACCAAATCATCATTGAAGGCTTGCAGAAAGTAAAAGATGGCTCATTAGTTTCACCGACGCTTGCCGTATCAAAATCGGAAGCGGTGTCAACGCAATGAGATTACCTGATCTTGCCATTAAACGGCCCGTTCTGGCGATCGTCTTTTCGCTGGTGCTGATTCTTTTCGGGTTGTTTTCTTATGAGTCACTAAGTGTTCGGGAATACCCGGATGTGGATCGGCCAAATGTATCGATTAGTACCGGATATCGGGGCGCTTCAGCTGAGATCGTCGAGAGCCAGATTACGCAAATCATTGAAGATGCCGTTGCAGGAATTAGCGGTGTCAGTCGGATAGACTCGACCAGCCGTGAAGAATTTTCTTCGGTAAATGTTGAGTTTAACCTTAATCGGGACATCGAAGAGGCAACAAATGATGTGCGCTCGCGCATCTCGCGGGTTGTCAATTCACTGCCCGAAGAAGCCGACTCGCCCTTGATCTCGAAGACGGAGAGTGATGCGCGGCCAATCATGTGGTTGTCTCTGACCAGTACGACCATGGATCAATTGGAGCTTACGGACTTCGCCGAACGAAATCTTGTCGATCCACTCTCAACTGTCGACGGTGTTGCGTCGGTTCGAATTGGCGGTGCGCGGCGTTTTGCAATGCGGATCTGGTTGAACTCACCCGCCCTGACCTCACGCGAACTGACTGTGCAGGATGTCGAAAATGCGATCCGCGAGCAAAATGTGCAGATACCCTCTGGCCGGATAGAATCCAGCATGCGCGAATTTTCAATCCGAACGCAGTCGGATTTGAAAACACCGGAAGAGTTTCGCCGAATAATCCTGAAGAATGATGAGAACGGTATAGTCCGCCTGGGCGATGTGGCAGAAGTCGCGATTGACGCCGAAAGCGAACGCACCGCCTTACGTGTCAATGGCGATGCCGCGGTCGGCCTCGGTGTGATCCGGCAGTCGGGTTCGAATGTTCTGGAAGTGGCGAATGGTGTGAAAGTCATTGTAAACCGGCTGGAGCAGACACTGCCACCGGGCGTGGACATTCAGGTTTCCTACGACCAATCTATATTCATCAGCCAATCTATCAAGGAAGTCTTTATCGCCCTTGGCATTGCCATGGTGCTGGTGATTTTCGTTATTTTCTTCTTTCTTCGATCTGTTCGCGCGACTTTCATACCGGCCGTCGCCATTCCCGTATCAATCATTGCCACTTTGTCGATTTTGGCCTTGTTGGACTATTCGGTCAATGTTCTGACCTTGTTGGCGCTCGTGTTGGCAATCGGATTGGTTGTTGACGATGCCATTGTGGTTTTGGAGAATATCCATCGTCGTATGGAGGCTGGAGAGCCGGCGCTTTTGGCGGCGAGTCGGGGGTCAAAACAAGTTGCTTTTGCAGTTATCGCGACGACGATTGTCCTGATCGCGGTATTTATTCCCATATCTTTTCTGGATGGTACGACGGGTCGATTGTTTAGAGAATTCGGCGTCGCGGTTGCGGCTGCCGTCATGTTCTCCAGTTTTGTCGCTCTGACCTTGACGCCCATGCTCTGCTCCAAATTGCTGGTGGAGAACAAGAAAGAAGGGTGGTTCTACAAATCCACAGAAAAATTATTTGTTGGAATGTCCGCCGGTTATGGCTGGTTGTTGGCTCGGGTTCTCAAAATTCCTTACATTATAGCGAGCATTGCTGTTGCCTTATCGGCACTCGCTTACAATTTCTATGAACGGGTGCCCAAGGAATTTGCGCCGACGGAAGATCGCGGCGTTTTTTATATGCCGGTTTCTGCTCCCGAAGGGGCCAGCATGGAATATACCAAGCGGAATGTTCTTAAAATTGAGGAAATATTCAATCCGTTGGTGGAAAGCGGCGAAGCCGAGCGCGTATTTGCCTTTATCGGTACTTTTCGTCAACCTGGACCTGCTAACACCGCCTTTATGCTAACGCGTCTTGTGCCATGGGAAGATCGTGATCGGTCGCAACAGGAAATCGTGAAAAGCTTTTTCCCGGCGTTATTGGCCGTCCCGGGAGTGCGGGCTTTTGCCATTAATCCAGCGAGCCTCGGCCAACGTGGGTTTCGTGCGCCCGTACAGATCATTTTGGGCGGCCCCTCCTATGATGTTATAAATGAATGGGCTGACCGGATAATTGAGCGCGCGTCGGAAAATCCGAACCTTCTCAATCTTGATAAAGACTACCAGGAAACCCAACCACAAATCCATTTGGATATAGATCGTGATCGTGCCGCAAACCTGGGCGTTTCTCTTGAAAATATTGGCCGAACCCTTGAGACCCTAATGGGTGCGCGTAACGTGACAACCTATGATCAAGGCGGTAAGCAATATGAAGTGATTGTACAGGCACGCGAAGAAGACCGGCGGAGCAGGGATGATCTTGATAATGTGTACGTCCGCTCAGATAGCTCAGACCGTCTTATACCGCTATCAAACCTTGTGACCCTGGAAGAAAAAGCAGGACCAGGTGAATTGAAACGATCTGATCGATTGAGAGCGGTTAGAGTGACGGCCTCGCTCGGTCCGGACTATACCTTGGGACAGGCTCTCGCGTATCTTGAGGAACTGGCGCTTGAAGAAACCGGCGGTGAAGCGCGGGTATCTTATGGTGGGTTAAGCCGATCTTATAAAGATTCAAATACGGCCCTGACCTTTACATTTGTAACGGCATTGCTGGTGGTTTTTTTGGCTCTTGCCGCGCAGTTTGAAAGTTTTATCCATCCATTGATCATTATGACGACAGTGCCATTGGCAATTACCGGTGCCCTCGGTGCTATATTGTTCGCCGGTTTGTCGCTCAATATCTATAGCCAAATTGGGATTATAATGTTGATCGGGCTAACGGCGAAAA
>Ga0315336_1001637_pt1 | contig 40998 bp, 40 predicted proteins | sample ASW5metaG_FD_204512 | JGI IMG/M metagenome (GOLD analysis project Ga0315336, IMG submission 204512) | Ammonia-oxidizing marine archaeal communities from Monterey Bay, California, United States - ASW #5 | ecosystem: Environmental > Aquatic > Marine > Intertidal zone | place: USA: California... | reverse complement strand
GCGGGTCAACAACAGACGCACCGTCGGGTCCTTGTGAATTTCATCGCGGGTGATGATGTCGAAAGCGATGGTGAGAAGTCCGTCGCCCGCGAGAATCGCGGTGGCATCGTCGAATTTCTTGTGCGAGGTCGGCCGTCCGCGCCGCAGATCGCTGTTGTCCATCGAGGGAAGGTCGTCATGGATCAGCGAGTAACAATGAATGCATTCCAGCGCGGCGCCGGCCAGCAGCGCAGCGTCGCGCGGTACGCCGAATACCGCGGCGCTTTCAACCACCAGAAACGGACGTAGCCGCTTGCCTCCATTGAGACTCGAATAGCGCATCGCCTCCATCAGCCGGTGCGGGCGCTGGATTTCGCCGGACAGCGGGGTATCCGACAGCAGGCGCGTCAGCAGCGCTTCAGTGTCTGCGGCCGTGGCGTCGAGCCGCTTCATGAAATCCTGTGGTGAAGTGCCGGTGGTCATCAAAAACTCCAAAGGAACCCAAATTTCGGCGGACAATCGATCATGACGCCGCCCGCGTCAATTCCGCCGAGCCTACATCGGCAGGGATTGGAAAAAGTAGGAAGGCATGGTTTCTGCTGGGAGGGGGCAGCGGGACAACGCTCCCATAGGCTTGAGGCGTGATGCGGCGATTGATCCGGATAGTGGTGTTGGTCGTGCTGGGGCTGCTGCTGCTGCCCTATGTACTGACACCGCTTTATAGCACCGGGCATCCGATCTCGACCCTGATGATCGGGCGCTACCTCACGGGTGAAACCGTCACCCGCAAATGGGTCGATCTTCACGACATGTCCAGGGCCTTGCCGCGTTCGGTGGTCGCCGCCGAGGACGCCAAATTCTGCTTTCATCACGGCATCGACTGGAATTCGGTCAGGGACATCATCGAAGATGTGCAGGACGGGGAGGTCGCGCGTGGCGGATCGACCATTACCCAGCAGGTGGCGAAGAACCTGTTTCTCTGGCCCGGCCGGAGCGTGGTCCGCAAGGCGCTCGAGTTCCCGCTGGCGATGTGGATCGATCTCGTGCTGTCGAAACAGCGCATTCTGGAGCTCTATCTAAACGTGGCTGAACTCGGCCCCAGCGGCCAGTTCGGCGCGGAGGCCGGGGCAAACTATGCGTTTGGCCGCCCTGCCGCCGCGCTGACGGCCCGCGATGCGGCGCTTTTAGCTTCGATTCTGCCCAATCCGGTGACGAGAAGCGCCCGGAATCCGGGGCCGGGCGTGCGGCGGATGGCGGGGACCTATGTGGTCCGGGCACAGTCGGCGGAAATCTCCGATTGCTGGGAGCGAAATCGTTGATTTTGGGCGTTTTTGACCCAATTTCCGGGCCTCTCCGGTCTAGCTTTCGCGGCAGCCTTCCTCTATAAGCGCGACCTCAATCCGAATTCTGGAGAGCCCCCGCCCGGCGGGTGAGCCTTGATTTAGAGGACGACGATCCCATGGCCGTTCCACGCAGGAAAACTTCGCCGTCACGCCGCGGCATGCGCCGCTCGGCGGACGCGCTCAAGAAGCCGACTTATGTCGAGGACAAGGACTCGGGCGAATTGCGCCGCCCGCATCACCTCGACCTCAAGACCGGCATGTACAAAGGCCGCCAGGTCCTGAAGGTCAAGAAGGACTAACGTCTCGATCGCGGCGCGCTGCGCATCAAGCAGCGCGTCCGTTGCGACGGTGGCGGAAGCGCGCGAACGCGTCTTCACAAGAACGCCACAGACGCATGTGACGACAAGCGCCACATCACGTTTAGAGAAAGCCCGCCGATGTCGATGGTCGGTTTCCCGCTGCTTCTCATTCCGTTCGCGATCTACAACATCTTCGTGTTCCTGATGCCGGGTGTTGCGTTCACCTCGCCAATCGCGAGCGTGACGTTGATGTCGGGCGCGACATGGACGGCGACGTTCAGCGATGCGCTGCTCGCGCTTGGCATCTTTCTGCTGCTGTTCGAAGTTATCAAGGCAGCGCGGCCCGGCGCGCGATACCTCACCGATCATCTGCTGTCGCTGATCGCATCGGGTGCTGCGGTGGCTGAGTTTTTGCTGCTTGCGCCGTTCGGCACCTCGGCCTTCTTTCTTCTGACCGTGTTGATGATCGTGGAATTCCTCGCAGGCGTGTCGATCGGTTTCCGCAATCGCCATCGCCGCGCGCCTGTCGCTGTGCCCGCCGGCATCGAGCGTGAACCCGCAACCGTCCCGGTCAATCCCGCGCCGCCGGCCGAACCGTCGTTTGATCGAAAGCATCAGGACGTGACGCACGAGGACGTGAAGCCAGTTGAGCCGGTGTTTCCTTCGCCGCAACCCGAGCCTGAAGTCGCGCCGAAGCCGGTGCCGACCCTCGCCGTGATCCGTAATCCTGAGCGCGCTGTTCCCGCTCCGGAGCGAAAGATCTCCGACTGGAATGTCAGCGACCTTGTGACGGACCACACCTCGGAGGGCGCGGATAAGTCATCGCCGAAGCCCTGAGTGAAGCCCGGAGATCGTCTCAGGCGGTCTGCGACAACACCCTGCCGTAATCGTTCGCGTCTCGCACCGTGGCGCGCGTGTAAACGCCACGCGCGACGGCTGACGTCTCTCGCCGCAAAATCCTTGTCTGCGGGTCCTGCTCAGCCATCGCAATCAGATGGGCCACGAACGACGCATCCGGGCGTGCGGTACGCACCATAGAGGCCGCGACAGGGCGCTCGACCGGCACCAGGGCGCGGCTCGAAACCGGTTCTGCCTGCGCCTCAGCATGTGCTGCGGATGGTACCATCCGTAGATTGGGTCCGGTCGTCGATGTGATGCTGGAAACGATCATCGCTGGTCAACTACCTGTGTCATTTTGGGACGCAATGCGTCTCCTCCCTATGACATCGCAAGGGCCGTGCCGGACGTGGTTGGCAGCTGGTTACCGTCTTCCGGACATTGATAACAAAGCGGTTTGTCGGATTGTTCAGGAAGTTGGCCTAGGCTGATCGGCATCTGACGATTTACTCTTGGTCGTCGAATCACCTGACACGTCCCGGAACGAGGCATCTTTGACAATCACATCGGTCCAAGCCTCGCTTTCTTCCGGGTCTGCTGGTGCTCCCGAAGACGCCCCCGTGATGCGCCGTGCTGATCCTGAGGCCGGTGTGGATCTTCTGGCGACCCTCGGGCAGACGAGTTTTTCGTGGGACATCGCCAGCGACACCTTGCACTGGAGCGACAATGTCGCGGCCGTGCTCCGCGATATTCCTCAATCGGCTCTGTCGAAAGCCAGTGAGTTCTCGAGGCTGATCGAGCCTGCGCGTAACGTCCGCACCGATGCCGTATTGAATTCGACGGCGGCTGACAGCGGCGAGGGCGTGCCCTACCAGATCGAATACGGGCTTCGTGCCAGCACGTCGTCGCCGGTGCTCTGGATCGATGAATGCGGCCGCTGGTTCGCCGGTGCGGATGGCAAGCCTTTCCGCGCCCACGGCATTATCCGTATCAACAACGAGCGCCATGCGAGAGACGAGCAACTGCTGAAGCTGTCGCAGGACGATCCTCTCACCGGTGAGTTCAACCGCACCCGCCTGACGGCAGCACTGGCCGAGGCGATCGAAGAAGCCGGCCGTTTCCGTTCGTCTTTCGCCTTCATGCTGGTCGGCATCGATCACCTTGCGCAGATCAACGACGCCTTCGGGTACGAGGTCGCGGATCAGGTCATTCTCGAAGTCGCCAAGCGCATTCGGGCGCGGTTGCGCGGTGGCGATGTACTCGGGCGATTCTCGGGTAATAAATTCGGACTGATCCTGAAGAATTGTTCGGTCGACGATATGCATGTTGCCGCGGAGCGCTTTCTGACGGGAATCCGCGATGACGTCGTGCCGACGCAATCCGGCCCGGTCGCGCTGACTGCATCGATTGGTGCGATCAATGCGCTGCGTCACGCCAGTACGGTTGAAGAGGCGATGAGCCGAACCCAGGAAGCGCTTGATCTTGCCAAGGCGCGGCGCCGGGGTTCGCTGATGGTGTGGCGTCCGAACGTCGAGCGCGAAGCCCAGCGCCGGGTCAACATCCGCGTCACCGATGAAATCGTCACTGCACTGAATGAGCGCCGCATTGTGATGGCGTATGAGCCGGTTGTAGCGACGGCCTCGCGCCAGCCAGCCTTCCATGAATGTCTGGTGCGAATGCGCCAGGAGGACGGCGAATATTCGCTGTCGCCGGATATTGTTCCGGTTGCCGAAAAACTAGGCCTGATCCGGCTTGTCGATCACCGCGTGCTTGAACTGGTGGTCGCGGAACTGGCGGATGCGCCGCAGGCGCAGCTCAGCCTGAACATCTCACCCGACACGACGATGGACCCTGATTGGTGGGCCAGCATCGAATCGCTGATGCGCGCCTATCCGGGCGTTGCCGAGCGGTTGATCGTCGAGATTACGGAAACCGTGGCCATCCAGGATCTGGACGATGTCCGCGGATTCGTCACGCGCCTGAAGAATTTCGGCAGCCGCATCGCCATCGACGATTTCGGCGCGGGCTACACGTCGTTCCGCAATTTGCGAAAGCTCGGCGTGGATATTGTGAAGATCGACGGCGCGTTCGTGCAGAACATCGCGCGCTCGGCAGACGACCGTGCCTTCGTACAAACGCTGATCGATCTTGCGCATCGGCTCGACATCAAAACGGTTGCCGAGTGGGTACAGGATGAAGAATCCGCCAAGCTATTGCAGGGTTGGGGCTGCGATTACATTCAGGGCCGGCTGACCGGGCTGGCCTCACTGACCAGGCCCTGGGCTTCGGCGGCGGCCAAAGCGCCGTTACTGGCGACCAAGCCTGTGGCGGCGACAGCAGCAAGCTGATCGCGCGGCGCTTTGATCTTCGGCACAAAAAAATGGCGGCAGGATCTGCCGCCATTTTCATGTGTAGCTCGGCTATGTAGCAAGGCTTGATCGCTCAGCTCTTGCTTTCCGATTCCTTGGACATGCGCTCAAGACGATCCTGCATCTCTTTCATCTGGCGCTTGAGATCGTCGATGTCCGCCTCAGGTGCATCGTTCGCGGTCGGAGGGGAATCGGCGGTTGGCGGTTCCTTCCGCACAGGCGCACCGAACGGTTTGAACATCGCGAATGTGCGCTCGAACATTTCCATGTTGCGTCGGACATGCTCTTCCAGCGGAGCGAACGGCGTGTTGCTGAACGTGTTCGTCATCTGCTTGCGGAATTTTTCCTGCTCCCGCGTCAGCGTATCGATGGACTGCTCGAGATATTTCGGCACCACCATCTGCATGCTGTCGCCGTAAAAACGGATCAGCTGGCGCAGGAATGTGGTCGGCAGCAGGTTCTGGCCGGCCTTGTTTTCCTGCTCGAAGATGATCTGGGCCAGCACCGAGCGCGTGATGTCGTCGCCGGTCTTTGCATCGTAGACGAGGAAATCCTCGCCCTCCTTCACCATGGCCGCGAGATCTTCCAGCGTCACATAAGTGCTGGTGCCGGTGTTGTAGAGGCGCCGATTGGCGTACTTTTTAATCGTAATTGGCTGATCGGATTTTGCCATGGACTCACACATACCTAACGTAAAGAGGAACCGGCGGACTTTGCCGAGGGCAGTGCAAACAATGCATCGCAATAAACTAAGCACTTTCAGAAAGGTACGGCTACCGTTTTGTGCAGGACGGTTAATGTCCGGGCAGGCCGGGACCGGGGAACCGCCTCAGAAACCGCCAGAATGCCTTTGGCTGGTTGACACGGAAGGGCTAGGTTAACAGGATCACGAGAGAGCCCGCCTGAGCCTTCCGGCGGCTTCCCCTCGCGACTTCAAATCTTTCGACTTCAAAAAAGCAGGAGATGTCCATGTCCGACGATGTCGTCATCGTCAGCGCTGCCCGCACCCCGGTCGGCACGTTCAACGGCGCGTTCGCCACCACCCCGGCCCACGAGCTGGGCGCGATTGCCATCAAGGCCGCGCTCGAGCGGGCTGGTGTTGAGCCCGCGCGCGTTTCCGAAGTGATCATGGGCCAGATCCTGACCGCCGCGCAGGGGCAGAACCCGGCACGGCAGGCCGCCATGAAGGCGGGCATTCCCGTGGAGGCCCCGTCCTGGGGCGTTAACATGCTGTGCGGTTCGGGATTGCGCACCGTGGCGCTGGGCTATCAGGCGCTGATGAACGGCGACTCCGATATCGTGGTCGCCGGTGGCCAGGAATCCATGAGCATGTCGCCGCATGCCCAGCATTTGCGCGGCGGCGTAAAAATGGGCGCGCTCGATTTCGTTGACACCATGATCAAGGACGGCCTGTGGGATGCCTTCAACGGCTATCATATGGGCAACACCGCCGAGAACGTCGCGCGGCAGTTCCAGATCACCCGTCAGCAGCAGGACGAGTTCGCCGTCGGTTCGCAGAACAAGGCCGAGGCTGCGCAGAAGGCCGGCAAGTTCAAGGACGAAATCGTCCCGGTCACCATCAAGACGCGCAAGGGCGATATCGTCGTCGAGGCAGACGAGGGGCCGCGTCACGGCGCATCGATGGACGGGATGGCCAAACTGAAGCCGGCTTTCGAGAAAGACGGCTCCGTGACGGCAGGCAATGCGTCGGGCATCAATGACGGTGCGGCGGCGCTGGTGCTGATGACCGCAAAGCAGGCGGCCAAGGAAGGCAAGACGCCGCTCGCACGCATCGTGTCGTGGGCGCAGGCCGGCGTCGACCCATCGATCATGGGCACCGGGCCGATTCCGGCGTCCCGCGCCGCGCTCAAGAAAGCCGGCTGGAAGGCCAGCGATCTCGATCTGATCGAAGCCAATGAGGCGTTCGCAGCGCAGGCCTCTGCCGTAAACAAGGAAATCGGCTGGGACCCCGCCAAGGTCAACGTCAACGGCGGTGCAATTGCCATCGGTCATCCGATCGGCGCATCGGGTGCGCGCGTGCTGGTGACGCTGCTGCATGAGATGCAGAAGCGCGATGCCAAGAAAGGTCTCGCCACGCTTTGCATCGGCGGTGGCATGGGCATCGCTTTGTGTGTTGAGCGGTAGAATTCTCTGCACGCACTGCACAATATAAAAATTCAAATGCCCGGCAACTTGCCGGGCATTTTTTCTTGCTGTTATCGCAATTGACCTGAATACTTATTTTCCAAAAACACTTCAGTGAACTGCGGAGGGATATCGAGTATGGCACGCGTGGCATTGGTAACTGGTGGGACACGCGGCATCGGCGCTGCAATTAGCAAAGCGTTGAAGGCTGCTGGCTACAAGGTTGCGGCGAGTTACGCCGGCAACGACGAGGCAGCTGCTAAATTCAAGGCCGAGACGGGAATTCCCGTTTTCAAATGGGATGTCGGCGCCTTCGACGCGTGCGCGGACGGCGTCAAGAAGGTCGAGGCCGAAATCGGGCCTGTCGATGTGCTGGTCAACAATGCCGGCATCACCCGCGACGTGCCGTTCCACAAGATGTCGCTCGACCAGTGGAATGCGGTGATGAACACCAATCTCGGCTCGCTGTTCAACATGACACGGCAGGTGATTGAAGGCATGCGCAGCCGCAAGTTCGGACGCGTGATCAATATTTCATCGATCAACGGCCAGAAGGGTCAGTTCGGGCAGGTCAATTATTCGGCGGCGAAGGCCGGCGATATCGGGTTTACCAAAGCGCTGGCGCTTGAAAACGCGCGCGGCGGCATCACGGTGAATGCGATCTGCCCCGGCTATATCAATACCGAGATGGTGCAGGCGGTGCCGAAGGATGTTCTTGAAAAGAACGTGATCCCGCAGATTCCGGTGAGCCGCCTCGGTGAGCCGGAGGAAATCGCCCGTGCGGTGGTGTTCCTCGCTTCCGACGATTCCGGATTTATCACCGGCTCGACGATGACGGTCAACGGCGGGCAGTACCTGCAATAAGGTCTCGCCACGCAGAGCGGGAAATAGGTCGATGGATATGGCGTCATCGCGGATTGAATGTCATTGATCCGCGATGACGTCTTCAACCGCCACCCTTGTCGGCCTCACCGCCATTGTCATGTGGTCGCTGCTCGCAGCACTCACCGTGGCGACGGGCCGCGTGCCGCCGTTTCAATTGCTGGCAATGACTTTTGCCATCGGTGCCTGCATCGGTCCGCTGACATGGCTGTGGCGGCCGGATGCGATCCGTGCCCTGCGGCAGCCGCTGATTGTGTGGCTGGTCGGCATCGGCGGGCTGTTCGGCTATCACGCGCTGTACTTTCTGGCGTTGCGGCTCGCACCGCCGGCGGAAGCAGGCCTCTTGAATTATCTCTGGCCGCTGTTGATCGTGCTGCTCTCGTCGCTGCTGCCGGGCGAGCGGTTGGCGGCACATCACATCGTCGGCGCGGTTCTCGGCTTTGCCGGGACTGTTCTGCTTTTCGCGGGTAATAGCGGATCGTCGCCCGATCCGGCGCATATTCCCGGCTTCGTTGCGGCCTTTGTCGCAGCCTTCGTCTGGGCGGGCTACTCGGTGATGTCGCGAAAATTCGCAGCGGTCCCAACCGACGCGGTCGCCGGGTTTTGTCTCGCGACCGCGCTGCTGGCGACGATCTGTCACCTCCTTCTTGAGACAACAGTTTGGCCAGAGACTGTCATGCAGTGGCTAGCCGTTGTGGCGCTCGGCATCGGGCCGGTGGGGATCGCGTTTTTTGTCTGGGACATCGGCATGAAGCGCGGCGACATCCGCGTGTTGGGTGCCGCGTCCTATGCCACGCCGTTGCTGTCCACCGCATTTCTGATTGTTGCGGGATTCGCCAAGCCGACCGCGACACTGGCCATTGCGGCTGCGTTGATCGCGGGCGGCGGATTGATCGCAGCGAAGGATATGATTGTCAGAAAACAGGCATGATCCCGAAAAGTGGGAACCGGTTTTCGGACAGGATCATGCCAACTCAATAAAGTTCAAGCCGGCTTCCAGCCCGGTGGTGCCAGCTCGAATTTTGCAAAATCGAATCCCGGTGCGACGGTGCAGCCGACCAGAGTCCAGTCTCCGGTGCTTTCGGCGGCTTGCCAGGCATGGGCCGGAACGACGGCTTGCGGCTGTTCACCGGGGGCAAGATTCGCTCCAAGTCGAATTGCCCGTTCGCCATTGCTGTCGGCGATCCGCAACGTCAGAGCGCTGCCTGCGTAGTAATGCCAGATCTCGACGGCGTCGATGCGATGCCAGTGCGATCGTTCGCCGCGGGCGAGCAGGAAGTAGATCGCGGTCGATGCGGCGCGGTTGCCATCGATTGTGTGCGGATCGCGGAACGTCTCGCGGTAGTGCCCGCCTTCGGGATGAGGCTTAAGATCAAGGCGCGCGATGATCTCGCGCGCCGTTAAAGTCGCGTCGACGTCCGTCATGCCTTGTTCTTGCGCTCGCGCAATTCGCCGAACACGTCTGCGGGGCTTTTGCCTGCAAGGCCGACGGCGGCCGCGACAGATGGGACATCCGCGCGCAGGAATGTGTTGGCTTCTTTTTCGTCGCGGATCAGCGTCGGAATTGTCGGCTGGTTCGCCGCGCGCAGTCTCGCGACCTCCTCGGCGCGGTTTTTCAGCGCCGGATTATTCGGCTCGATGCCGAGCGCGAACTTGACGTTGGAGGCCGTGTACTCATGGCCGCAATAAACCCGCATGTCGTTCGGCAGCGCACGCAGCTTCAGAAGCGAGTCCCACATCATCGGATAGGTACCCTCGAACACGCGGCCGCAGCCGATCGAGAACAGCGTATCGGCGCAGAACAGCGCGCGGTCTTCGTCGAACACGTAGCTGATGTGATCGAGCGTATGGCCCGGCGTTTCCAGCACGCGGGCGCTCAGGTTGCCGACCTTCACGGTGGCGCCTTCCTTGACGCGTTCGTCGACAAGCGGAATTGCCGCCGCCTTGTCGTGCGGTGCGACCACCCGGCAGTTATACTTGTCCTTGAGTTCTGCGATTCCCCCGACATGGTCCATGTGATGGTGGGTGACCAGAATATCGGTCAAGGTCCAGCCCTCGCGCTGCAGTGCCTTGATAATCGGGCCGGCTTCCGGTGCGTCGATCGAGGCCGTGGCCTTGGTGACCGGATCGTGAATGAGATAGCCGAAATTGTCGGACAGGCAGGGGAACAGGCGAATCTCGGCAGCCATGACGTCTCCATTCATCGAGGATGGCTCACGTTACCATGCCCTTATTCGCGAGTGAAATGCGTTAACGCTGGTCGCGGGATCGCCTTGTCCTGGCTGCATGCCGCTATTCCCCGTGATAGACTGGAACCATGACAATCGACGTGATCGATCTTCGCAATTTCTATTCGCAGCGCCTTGGTGCAGTCGCGCGGCGGCTGATCAATCGCGGCATTCAGCGGCACTGGCCGCACGCGGACGGCCTTCGCGTCGCGGGGCTCGGCTATACGACGCCGTATCTCGGACTGTTTCGTGAGGATGCCGAGCGATGCATCGCGCTGATGCCCGCCGCCCAAGGCGTTCTCAAATGGCCCACCGCGCGTCCGACACTATCGACGCTGGTCGATGAGTTTTCGTTGCCGCTGGGAGATGCCGCGGTCGATCGCATCTTGCTGGTTCACGCGCTGGAAATCTCGGACGATCCGGAAGGGCTTTTGCGCGAGGTGTGGCGGGTGCTGGCGCCGTCGGGGCGGATGATGGCGATCATTCCCAATCGCCGCGGCGTCTGGACCCGTACCGACACTACGCCGTTCGGCCACGGCCGACCCTATTCGCGATCGCAGATCACGCAACTGCTGCGGCAGACATGGTTCACGCCAACGGCATGGGGCGAAGCATTGTTCGTACCGCCGTTCCAGGGCGGATGGGTGCTGCGGTCGGCGATGGCCTGGGAGCGGATGAGCGTTGCGGTGTCATCTCCGTTCGCCGGCGTTCATATCGTGGAAGCCTCGAAGCAGGTCTATCGCGCGATCCCGGCCCATCGAGAGCGCACGCGCCTCATTCCCTCGATGCCGCCGGTTCTGGTGCCAACGCCGACGCGGCGTGACGATCGGCCGGTGACCCGCTGAACCGGTTGATAAGAAGGCTGAATGAAAAGGCCCGCCTGAGTGGTGCTCACGCGGGCCGTCACATCAGATTGAAAGCGCTTATTATTCGCCAGCTGAATTGAAGTCTTCCGCCGGAGGCTGTGCGGCCTGACCTTCAGGACGCGGACCGGGTGGACGGCGACGGCGGCGATGACCGAAGCGCTCGCCCGACTGGTTGCCGTTGGCATCCGCGTTGCCAGTTGGTTGCGGCTGTGCGCCACCGGTAATGAAGGATGGAAGACGATCGACCTGATCGCCTTCGGCAGGCTGCGCCTGAGGTTGCTGCTGCGAACGGTTGTCGCGATCGCGGAAGTTCTGCTCACGCGGCTGCTGCTGTTCGCGCGGGAACGGCTGCTGCTCGCGCGGTTGGAACGGCGGTTGCGGCTGCGGCTGATGTCCGGGTGCGAAGCCAGGTTCGGCACCGAAGTTTGAGTAGCTGTCGCTGTCGTCGCCGCTCTCGTCCATCGCGTCGCCATCGGCGCGCGGCATTTGCGGCTGCTGTTGCGGCTGGCTCTGACGGAACTGTTCCTGTGCCGCTGCGATCAGGCGGAAATAGTGTTCAGCGTGCTGGTAATAATTTTCGGCGGCAACCGGATCGCCGGATGAGCGTGCGTCGCGCGCAAGCTGCACATACTTCTCTGCAACATGAGACGCCGTGCCGCGAATTTTGATGTCCGGTCCGTTGGACTCGAAAACCCGGGTCATCGGGTTCTGGCCGCGCCGGTTGTTGTTATTGTTATTATTGCTGTTGTTATTATTGTTGTTCCGGCTGCGCATGCGCTTGTTGTTGTTCGGGCCGTTTCTCATGTGGTGCCTTTTACCGATTCTGGATCGTGGTGATTGATGTTCGGACACGGCGCAATGCATTCGCGCAGGCGGCGATACCGTAAATAGTCAGACCGTAGTTGCCGTAGTTCGCGTTCAACAAGGACGCGTTCTCCAAATGCCCGAAGGCAATGTGCCGTCTGGGCCGGATCAGCCTGAGCAAACAGGCTTGTTGTTTTGCAGTTGAGTGTACAAACGCAATATCAGGCTTTCGTTTGCTTCGCGGTCTCAAGCAGCGCAGCTCTCTCAGCCTTCGCGCTCGTCATGACCTGCCTTTTTGGAACCTTTTACTCGGCGGGCGTCTCCTGCGAGACTTCTGGCCTCACCCCGTTATTCCTTAACGGGGGCCACGACCCTGAACCGATGTTGTGAGCGGAACGTAGTCGCTCCGGGGCGATATTCCAAGAGGTTTTTTCTGGTCCGGGGGCCCTTTAAAACGCCGTTTTTCGCCCTACGACGGCGCGATAAATACCGCCCAGATCGGCTTTGGGCGAGGAAGAAAGGGTTAACCCTGTCGTGCGCATCAATGCGCCCACTTGAGCACTTTGATCGTATCCAACCTCGAAGATCAGAGTGCCATCAATAGCGAGCAAGGCCGCTGCCTGAGGCGTGATCGCACGATAGGCATCGAGGCCATCGGCTCCGCCGTCGAGCGCCAGGCGCGGGTCGTGGTCGCGGACATCGCGGTCGAGCGTGGCGATGTCGGCGGAGCGGATGTAGGGCGGATTCGACACGATCAGATCGAACGGCCCGGAGAGCGCCGACGTATAGTCGCATTGCACGAACGCGGCCCGGCCATTGAGCCCAAGCCGCTGCGCATTCAGCTCTGCCGTTGCCAAAGCGGCCATGCTGATATCGGTGCCGATGCCCGCGGCCTCGGGAAGCTCCGAGAGCAGCGCCAGCAGGATGGCACCTGAGCCGGTGCCGATATCGGCGATACGAAGCGGGTTGGTTATGCGGGTAGCGCTCCGAAAAATTTCAAGCGCTGCGGCAACGACAGTCTCGGTATCGGGGCGCGGAATCAGGGTGGCATCCGAGAGCTGCAGGTTGAGGCCCCAGAACTCCTTCCGGCCGAGTATGCGCGCGACGGGTTCGTGCGTCATCCGCCGCTGCGCGAAAGAGGCGATTCGATTCGCTTCGTCAGGTGAAACCTGACGCGAAGCCTGCGTGGCGAGGCCGGTGTGGTCGAGATCGAGTGCCGCACCGATCAGCAGCCGCGCGTCGAGATCGGGAGATTCGATGCCGCTCGCCGTGAACTGTGTGGCCAATGCGCGCCGCGCGGCCTCAATGGTCAATCCGGCGAAGGTGCCGGGCGCATTCACGACGCGTTGCCCTGTTCGGCGAGCTGTGCCGCTTGATGCTCTGTCGTCAGCGCGTCGACCAGTTCGTTCAAGGCATCGCCCGCGATGACTTGCGGGAGCTTGTAGAGCGTGAGGTTGATGCGGTGATCGGTGACGCGGCCTTGCGGGAAATTGTAGGTGCGGATGCGCTCAGATCGGTCGCCGGAGCCAACCTGGCCCTTCCGGTCGGCTGAACGTGTGGCGTCGATGCGTTGACGTTCCGCGTCATAGATGCGCGAGCGCAGGATGTTCATCGCGCTGGCGCGGTTCTTATGCTGCGAGCGGCTGTCCTGCATCATGACGACCGTACCCGTCGGAATATGCGTGATGCGGATCGCGGACTCGGTTTTATTGACGTGCTGACCGCCCGCGCCCTGCGCGCGCATGGTCTCAATTCGCAAATCGTCATTCTTGATGACGACATCGACTTCCTCGGGCTCCGGCAGCACCGCGACGGTTGCAGCCGAGGTGTGGATGCGGCCTTGCGTTTCGGTATCGGGTACGCGCTGCACGCGGTGCACGCCGGATTCGAATTTCAGCCTGGCGTAGGCGCCGCGGCCCTGCACCTCGGCAATGATTTCCTTGTAACCGCCCATGGTGCCCTCGGAGGCCGAAATCAGATCGACCTTCCAGCCCTGTAGCGATGCAAATCGCTCGTACATCCGGAACAGGTCGCCGGCGAACAGCGAGGCTTCGTCGCCGCCGGTGCCGGCGCGGATTTCGAGCACGACGTTGCGCTCGTCCATCGCGTCCTTGGGCAGCAGGGCGACACGAATATCCTGCGCCAGTTCGTCGCGTCGCGCTTCAAGCTGCGGGCGTTCGCTCTCTGCCATCGCCCGCATGTCGGGTTCTGTAGCTGCGTCAGCGATCAAGGCATCGATGCCGCTGATTTCGTCGACGGCCGCGCGATAAGCTTTCACGGCATCCACGACCGGCGTCAACTCGCTCAATTCACGGGTGATACGGACATAGGTTTCCGAGTTCACCTGGCCGAGCAATTCGGCTTCAAGCGAGGCGTGACGCGCCAGCAACGTATCGAGTTTGGCTTCGGGCAGCGTGGTCATGGATATCGATCAATCAAGGGGTGAATTCAACGGCGGCTTCGGACGTGTCCGGAAGCGTCGCTACAACGAAAGCCCTTCGGCTTCGGCGAATTCCATCAGCTTGCTGCGGATCGAGACGCTTCCGGCCGGCGCATCCAGCAGCGGCGCGATCATGGCTTCGGCTTTCTTGGCGTCGAGGTCGAGAATCAATGCCTTCACCGGACCGTGAGCGGTCGCAGATAAGGAGAGCGAACGATAGCCAAGTGCGATCAGCGTCAACGCGCCGAGCGGCTGCGAGGCCATCTCGCCGCACAGGGAGACGGACTTGCCAGCGGCGTTGGCTTTTCTTGCGATATCGCGCAAGGCGCGCAGGATCGGAGCAGACAGCGTATCGAAGCGGTCGGTGACGCGCGAGTTGCCGCGGTCGACTGCAAACAGAAACTGGAACAGGTCGTTCGAGCCGACCGAGATGAAATCGACCCGCTTGAGCAACTCGTCCATTTGATAAAGCAGTGCCGGAACTTCGACCATGGTGCCGACATCGACGCGCTCGGGCAGCGTGTGACCGTGCTGGCGGAGATAAGTTAGCTCGCGCTCGATCACGAGCTTGGCCTGATCGAATTCATCGACCTGCGAAATCATCGGAAACATCACACGCAGGTACCGTCCGGAAGCGGCGCGCAGCAGCGCGCGAATCTGTCCGCGCAATAATCCCGGCCGATCAAGGCCGAGCCTGATCGCGCGCCAGCCGAGTGCCGGATTTTCTTCGACGATCGTGTCCATATACGGCAACGCCTTGTCGCCGCCGATATCGAGGGTGCGGAAGGTGACCGGTTTGTCGCCGGCCGCATCCAGTACTGCGCGATACAGCGCGAGCTGCTCGCTGGTGCGTGGCAGGCTTTGGCCGACCATGAACTGTAATTCGGTGCGGAACAGTCCAATGCCGGACGAGCCGGTATCGTCGATGTGGGGCAAGTCGATGATCAGACCTGCATTGATCATCAGATCGATGGGCTGGCCATCTTTGGTGACGCAGGGCTTGTCCCGTAGTTCGCGGTACTGTTCCTGCCGGCGGGCACGAAAGCGGACACGCTCCGCATAGGCCGACTGGATTTCGTGCGATGGGCGGATGTAGATCGAGCCCGAGGTGCCATCGACGATAATCGCGTCGCCGGGGTCGGCAATGCCTGCGGCATTCGGCACTTCGCCGACCGCCGGAATTCCGAGCGCGCGTGCCACGATCGACACATGCGAATTGGCGGTGCCTTCTTCCAGCACCAGGCCGCGCAGCCGCTTGCGATCATAGTCGAGCAACGCGGCGGGGCCCATCGAGCGCGCGATCAGAATGGCGTTGTCGGGCAATTGTTCGCGCGACGGCGCGTGATCCTGCCCGACCAGTTGCCGCATCAGGCGATGACCGAGATCTTCAAGGTCATGCAGCCGGTCGCGCAGATAGGGGTCGGTCGAGCGCAGCATACGGGCGCGGGTATCGGACTGCACGCGTTCGACGGCGGCTTCCGCGGTCAGACCTGTCGCGACCGCCTCGTGCAGCTTGTGTTGCCAGCCCTGGTCGTTGGCGAACATGCGATAGGCTTCGAGCACGTCGCGATGCTCGCCGCCTTCGGCCACGTCGCCGCGTTCCAGCATCCGGTCGAGATCGGCCCGCAGTTTCAGGATCGCGGTGTCCAGCCGCTTGAGTTCCTTCGGCAGGTCTTCGGCGATGTAGTTGGTGATAACGACGCGCGGCTCGTGCAGCACGACGTGACCGAGCGCGATGCCGTCAGACAGGACTGCGCCGGTCTTGTGCAGCGAATGGCGTGCTGCGGGTTCCGCACCGGGCCGCGCGATGGACGACAATTCGCCCGACGCGATCATTTCCGCGAGCACCATCGCGGTGGTCTGCAATGCCTCGACTTCTTCCTCGACGTAAGTGCGGTGGGCGCGATTCTGCACCACCAGCACGCCGAGGGTGTTACCTGAGCGCAGGATCGGCACGCCGAGGAACGAATGGTAGATTTCTTCGCCGGTTTCCGGGCGATAGGAGAACGCCGGATGCGACTGGGCGTTTGACAGGTTCAGCGGCGCTGCTTCGCTGGACACGAGACCGACGAGACCCTCATGCGCGTTCAGCACCGTCTGATGGACCGCGTCCCGGTTCAGACCTTCGGTGGCATAGAGCTCAAGGGTGTTGTCGACGCGCAGCACGTAGGTCGAACAGACCTCCGCCACCATATTGGCGGCGATCAGCACCACGATCTTGTCGAGCCGTTCCTGAGCGCTGACCTGTTCGGCCATCACTTCGCGGAGCCGTCTCAACAAGACGCGGGGGCCTCCCAGCGCGCTCCGCATCCGTTGACATCCTTACCCGCAACCCCAGCGCAGCCCGCGACCGGCGGCGATAGCGTTAACTAGAAGTAAAATAACGACTTTTTATGTCTCGCACGCGGCCCTGAAACAGCTTTTGGACGTCTCTGACGGTCCAGAATCGAAAGCGCGGGCGCGAGGTCTTGCCATGAGGCTATATCGAATTGAGGCGCGTTTTGCCAAGCAAAACACCTGCCAAAGATGGGAGGCAGTCCAATAAACCAGCCTCGGCATATTGCCGCGGCGGCGGGCCGTTTAAACGAGGTTCAGGCCTGATCCAGCCCGTAAAGCGTATGCAGCGTCCGGACAGCCAGTTCGGTATAGGCGGCATCGATCAGCAGCGAGAACTTGATCTCGGATGTGGTGATGGCGCGGATATTGATGTTGCGCTCCGACAGCGCCTTGAAGGCCTGTGCTGCGACACCCGCATGGCTTCGCATCCCGATGCCGATCACCGAAACCTTGGCGACGTCGGTGGCCGAATCCATCGCCTTGTAGCCGATCTTGTCCCTGGCCTTGGCGATGGTGTCCTTGGCGCGGGTATATTCGGAAGCCGGAACGGTGAAGGTGAGGTCGGTGGTCTTGCCGTCCTCGGAGACGTTCTGCACGATCATGTCGACGTTGATGCTGGCATCGGCCAGCGGTCCGAAGATGGCTGCGGCGACGCCCGGCTTGTCGTCGATCTGACGCACGGAAATCTGGGCTTCGTCCTTCGAGAAGGCGATGCCTGTAACGACTTGGCTCTCCATGATTTCCTCCTCGCTGCAAATCAGCGTTCCCGGCGGCGTGCCGTGGGGATCGATATCTTCCGGCTTGTCGAAGCTTGAACGCACGAACACCGGCACATTGTGAACCATGCCCAGTTCCACGGAGCGGACCTGAAGCACCTTGGCGCCCTGCGACGCCATTTCCAGCATTTCCTCGAACGCGACCTTCTCCAGCCGCCGCGCCTTCGGCACCACGCGCGGGTCGGTCGTGTAGACGCCATCGACGTCGGTGTAGATGTCGCAGCGCTCGGCATTGATCGCGGCAGCAATGGCCACCGCCGAAGTGTCGGATCCGCCGCGCCCCAGCGTGGTCAGGCGGCCCGTCGGCTCGTGAATGCCCTGGAAGCCTGCGATCACCGCGACTTCTTTGCGCTCCTTGAAGCGCTTGATCAATTCGCTGCCGTCGATTCCGGTAATGCGCGCAGATGCATGGGCGTCGCTGGTGTGGATCGGAATCTGCCAGCCTTGCCACGAGCGCGCCTGGATGCCGAGCGCCTGTAGCGCGATGGCGAGCAAGCCGGACGTCACCTGCTCGCCCGAGGCGACGATGGCGTCGTATTCGCGTGCATCATGCAACGGCGAGGCGTCGGTTGCCCAGGCCACCAGTTCATTGGTTTTGCCGGACATCGCCGACACCACCACGGCCACGTCATGACCGGCATCGACCTCGCGCTTCACATGCTGCGCGACGTTGCGGATGCGGTCGATGTTGGCGACGGACGTGCCGCCGAATTTCATGACTAGGCGGCCCATGTTCTCATATCGCGGCGAATGACGCTGTCCCGGTGATGGTTGTTATCAGGAGCCAGTTCTGCGCAAAACGGCAGCACGACCCCGAAAAGGCGGCTATACATACCCATCGGGGCGCGAGCAAGCAACACGGGACGGGAATGGGCCGCTATATCGACGATATCCTGCAGCCGGGCGAGAAGGTCCTGTATTCCACCACGATTCACGGGATCATCTATGTCCCGGGTCTGGTCTGTCTGGGCCTCGCCGGAGCCTGTCTGTTCGGCGCGCGCACCATCCCCAATGACGGGATGGTCATGACTTTGCTTGGTGCCAGCGCATTGCTCGCCGTCCTTGGCGGCTTTCTGCTGTTCCAGGCCTGGTTCCAGCGCTGGACCACGGAAACCGACGTGACGTCGCTGCGGGTGGTTCACAAGGAAGGCTTCATCAAGCGCCAGACCTTCGAGATGAGTTTGGATAAAATTGAAAGTGTCGATGTCAGCCAGAGCATCGCGGGCCGGCTTTTTGGGTGGGGAGATGTCACCGTTAATGGTGTCGGGGAGGGCACCAAGACGATAAAGATGATCGGCGCGCCGGTCGAATTCCGTAACCACATCACCGCTCGCTAGCGGCAAAACTCTTTCTGCTCGACAAGCGCAAACCGGACAAGACCATCGGCATGACCACGAATTCTCCATCTGTGTCCACGGTCGATCCCGGCGAAGTCGCGCGGTTCTCGCAACTGTCCGAACAGTGGTGGGACCCGAAGGGCAAGATGGCGCCGCTGCACAAGATCAATCCATTGCGGCTGGCCTATATCCGCGACGCGGCGTGCCGCAAGTTCGACCGCAACCCCAAGAGCCTGAATTGTCTGGCGGGGTTGCGCATTCTCGATATCGGCTGTGGCGCGGGATTGCTCTGCGAACCGCTGACACGTCTCGGCGCGCAGGTGATCGGCGTCGATCCGTCGGAAACCAATATCGCGGTGGCGAAGCTGCATGCGGATCGCTCGCATCTTCTGATCGACTATCGCTGCACCACCATCGAAGACATGGACCCGCGCGAGCGGTTCGATATCGTGCTGGCGATGGAAGTGGTCGAACACGTCGCCAATGTCGGCATGTTCCTCGATCGCTGTACGGCGCTGCTCAAGCCGTCCAGCATGATGGTGGCATCGACGATCAACCGGACATGGAAAAGTTTCGCGCTGGCCATCGTCGGCGCCGAGTACGTGCTGCGCTGGCTGCCGCGCGGCACTCACCAGTGGGACAAGTTCGTCACGCCGGCTGAACTAACGCATCATCTGGAGCGCAACAAGCTCGCCATCAGCGATCAGGCGGGCGTGGTCTACAATCCGCTCGCCGACCGCTGGAGCCTGTCTTCCGACGTGGACGTGAATTACATGCTGGTCGCGGAAGCGGCGGTCTAGCCGTTGCGTCACCTTGCTCACCCACATGATTAGCACAACCCTTCTCTGGATACCCTTTACCTTGCTGGCCGCAGCGGGGCAGGTGGTGCGCAATGCGATGCAGCGGGGGTTGACGGCGCAGCTTGGCACGCTGGGCGCGACCCATATCCGGTTTCTGTTCGGATTTCCGTTCTCGCTGGTTTTTCTCGGAGTGATACTCGCCGTGAACGGCGATCGGCTGTCATGGCCCGACGCCGCTTTCTGGGCGTGGCTGGTGGTCGGCGGCATGGCGCAGATTCTCGCCACAGCGCTGATGCTGATGGCGATGAACGAGCGCTCGTTCGTGGTGACGACGGCTTATCTCAAGACCGAGGCGATTCAGGCAGCGATCTTCGGCTTCATTTTTCTTTCCGATCATCTGACCGTGTTGAAGGTTGCAGCCATTGTGATTGCCACCATCGGCGTGGTGATCACCGCCTTGCGGCCCGGCGGCATGAAGGGGTTCGGCAATCTGAAGCCCACCGTGCTCGGCCTTGTGGCGGCGTCGTTCTTCGCGCTGTCAGCGGTTGGTTATCGCGGTGCCATTCTCAATGTCACGGGTGTGAGCTTCGTCACCGCAGCGAGCGTGACACTCGTAGCGACGCTGCTGATGCAAACCATCGTGCTGTCGGGCTGGCTGATCGTGCGCGCGCCGGGAACGATGACCGCGATCTTTCGCCTGTGGAAGCCGTCGATGTTTGCGGGCTTCATGGGTTCGTTCGCGTCGTTATTCTGGTTTCTCGCCTTCGCGCTCACGGCTGCTGCCAACGTGAGAACGCTGGCGTTGGTCGAAGTGCTGTTCGCGCAAGGCGTGGCCTACTATTCGATGAAGCAGCCGCTGTCATTGCGGGAAATTTCCGGCATCGCGCTGATCCTGGTCGGCGTCGCAATGCTGGTGGCGGGGTGATCTCATCCTGAGGAGCGATTTCTTCACGCGCGTCTCGAAGGGTGAACCGTTTAGTTCCTGTCGCCCGGCAGCACGGGCAGCGGCGCGACCTCGACGCCTTCATCGATCAGCGCGCGGGCTTCCTCGGTTGTGGCTTCGCCGTAGATCGCGCGATGCTCGATGTCGCCATAGTGCATTTTGCGGGCTTCGTCCGGAAACTTGTTGCCGACATTGTCCGCGTTCTTCAGGACATGATCGCGCAGTTCCTTCAGCTTGGTGACAAGCTCGCGTTCCTGCGGCGCCATCACCAGCGATGTCGATGATGTGTCCTCGGCCGGTGCCGTGACCGGCTCTGGCGCGGACCTGGATTTGCCCTTGCGCGTGATGCGCGGCGCCATGATCGCTTTGTCCACTTTGGTGGAGTCGCAGGACGGGCAGGCGACAAGCCCGCGCTTGTGCTGGCTGTCGTAAGCCGTTGAGCTTTGAAACCAGCTCTCGAACGTGTGGCCGCGCTCACAGCGTAGCGCGTAGCGGATCATACCGATCCCCGGACGAGATGCAGATGCTCCGGCCCGGCCTTCGGATCGGCGAGGCCGAAGCGGCGGCCGTGCTGCAAGGACGGAATGTTTTTGCGGACGGATTTCACCTTCGCAGGATCGATCTTCGCCAATACCACGCCGGGTTCGACGCCGCCTTCCGCGAGGATTTCACCCCACGGATCGACGATCAGCGAATGACCGTAGGTTTCGCGGCCGCTTTCGTGCTTGCCGGCCTGCGCGGCAGCAAAGATGAAGCAGCCGTTCTCGATGGCGCGGGCGCGCAACAGCGTGCTCCAGTGGGCTTCGCCAGTCCTGACCGTGAATGCGGACGGCACCGCGATGAAGGATGCGCCAGCCTCCGCAAGTGCACGGTAAAGCGCTGGAAAGCGGACGTCGTAGCAAATCGTCAGCCCGATGCGGCCCCAGGGTAGATCGGAGATGACGGCGGTTTCGCCCGGCTGATAATTGGCGGACTCGCGGTAGCTTTCGCCGCCATCGAGTTCGATGTCGAACATGTGGATCTTGTCGTAGCTGGCGAGAATGTTGCCATCCGGCGCGATCAGAAACGAACGGTTTGCCGCGCGCTCGGGATTGGCAAGCACCGCGATCGAGCCAATGTGCAGGTAGATCTTCAACTCGCGCGCCAGTTCGCGATAGGCCTTTAGCGAACGGTCGTCTTCTTCGCTTGCGAGCAATTCAAACAGCGCCTTGCGGTTCTGCTGAATGATGTTGGTGACTTCCGGCGTCTGGACGTAATCCGCGCCCTTGTCCTTGGCTTCGCGGATCAACGCGATCCCTTGGGCGAGGCTCGTTTCCGGCAGCAAAGCGGTGCGCATTTGCACCATGGCTGCGGTGAATGGAGCGCCGCTTTCAATGCTGGCCGTCATGAAGATACTTTCTGACCGGCGAGCAGCCCATCGAGCTTGCCTTCGCGGTCGAGTGCGTAGAGTTCGTCGCAGCCGCCGACATGAACCTTGTCGATGAAGATTTGCGGGAACGTCGTGCCGCCTTCGGAGCGAGTGACCATTTCGGCGCGCCAGTTCGGATCGACCGCGACGTCGAACTCGGTGAAGGCGGCGTTCTTGCGCGTCAGCAATGACTTCGCAGCGCTGCAATAGCCGCATCCGGGACGGGTGTAGATCTCGATCTGTGCAGACATGGCTCGCCTTTGCGGAACGGGAAGACTTCAAATTATATGGGGCGTTACAGCGTGTCCACAACCCGCGAGAACACCAGCACATCCACCGACGCAGCCCTGGCCCGCAACAAGGCGCGCGCGCAGGCGTCCACTGTCGCGCCGGAGGTCAAAACATCGTCAATCAGCACAATCCGGCGGCCCTGCACGGCAGATTTGTTCTCCGGAGGAACTTTGAACGCGCCCTGCACGTTGAGCGCGCGCTCCGATCTGGACAGGCCGACCTGCTGCTGCGTTGGCCGCACCCGGTGCAGGGCGTGGCCGACCACTGGCAGATGCGACGATTTTCCGATCACCCTCGCGAGCGCGCCGGACTGGTTATAGCGGCGGCTCCATCCGCGCCGCCAGTGCAGCGGCACGGGAATAAGTGCATCGGCATCGCCGAGAAGTTCCTGTCCGGCGCGCGCCATCCAGCGGCCCATGGTCGGCGCCAGGTCGGTGCGGTCCTGATATTTCAGGGCATGAACCATGGTTCGCGCCACGTCGTCGTAGCGCACCGCTGCGCGGGCGCGCTGATAGGCTGGCGGACTGGCGATGGCCTGCATCGACAGCAGACCCGGTCCCGGATCGTAGACAAACGGGATGCCAAGCCGCGCGCAGAACGGCGGGGCGATGAATGACAGTTTTGCCCAGCACGCTGCGCAGACGCCTTCGCCCGCGACCGGTTCGCGGCAGGAGACGCAGAGCGTCGGCAGAGCAATGTCGAGGGCAATGCGTGGCAGCGATGCGAGAGCGGTGCCGCAGGCGCTGAGCGCAACAAAGAGCCGGCTGCGCAGCCGGTTTGAAGAATGCGACGATGCCTGCTGGTCCAGCCCCGACATGATCTTCCCCGCGATCGAAGGCTAGTTCCGGTCTCTGCCGGTGACAAGGAGGCTAGCGGGGAATTGCCAATCCCGTCTCCAAGGGCGTACCTACCGGCTATGACTTCGTCCCCGAACGACATCCCTCCGCGCCTGTTCGACCGCTCGCTGTTGCGGGTCCGGCAGAACCGCGCACGGCGGTTGGGGCCGGCGACGTTTCTGCTCGACCGCGTTGCCGAGGACATGGCGGAACGGCAGCAGGCCGTGCTTCGTGAATTTTCCGAAGGCGTCGATATCGGCACGAGCGGAGATCAGGTGCGTGATGCGCTGACCGGGGGCGTCAGCCACATGCGTGCGGTGGCATTGCCGATTTCCGAGAGCGAGCCGTTGGCGCTTGCGCCCGGCGCCATCGACCTCGCGGTATCTGCGCTGGCTTTGCAGTACGTCAACGATCTGCCCGGTGTGATGGCGCAGATCCGCCGCGCATTGAAGCCCGATGGATTGTTTCTCGCCGCGATGATCGGCGGTGAAACGCTGACCGAATTGCGGCAGTCGTTCGCTGCGGCAGAGGCTGAAATCGAAGGCGGCGTGTCGCCGCGGGTCTCGCCGTTCGCCGACCTGCGGGATCTGGGCGCGCTGTTGCAGCGCGCGGGTTTCGCCTTGCCGGTAACGGACGTGGATCGCATTGTCGTGCGCTATGACAATGCCTTTGCCTTGATGCAGGATCTGCGGCGGATGGGCGCGACCAACATCCTCAATGAGCGCCGCCGCACGCCGTCGCGCCGCGCGACGTTTCTCAAAATGGCGCAGATCTATGCCGAACGGTTTTCTGATTCCGATGGGCGCATCCGCGCCACCTTCGACATCGTCTGGCTGTCGGGGTGGGCGCCGCACGAGAGCCAGCAGAAGCCGCTGAAGCCGGGCTCGGCGAAGATGTCGCTGGCGGACGCGGTGAACAAGGCGCGCGACAAGAAGTAATTACAGCAGCAAATCCGTCAGATGCGCGATCAGCGGAATGTCCGCAGGCGGCATCGGATAGTCGCGCAAATTGTTGGCGCGGACCCAAGCGAGTTGCTGGCCCTCGCGCGGCGTGACGGTGCCGTCCCATTTCCTGCAAATATAAAGCGGCATCAAAAGGTGGAAGGTCTCATAGCCGTGGCTGGCGAATGTCAGCGGGGCCAGACAAGATTCCTGCACCGTGATGCCGAGTTCCTCGTTGAGTTCGCGGATCAGCGCAGGCTCAGGCCGCTCGCCGGGCTCGAGCTTGCCGCCGGGAAATTCCCAAAGGCCCGCAAGCGTCTTCCCCTCAGGTCGCTGCGCGATCAGGACGCGATTGTCCGCATCGATCAGCGCGCAGGCGACAACGAGGGTGAGCTTGATCACGAGCGGTAGTCGCCGTTGATCGCGACATATTCCTTGGTGAGATCGCAGGTCAGCACGCGGTCGCGGCCTTTGCCGAGACCAAGTCCGACCTTAATCTGAATCTTCGGCTGCTTCATCAGCGCCGAGACTTCTTTCTCGTCGTAGGACGGATCGCGCGCGCCCTTGGTGGCGACGCGAATGCCGTTGAACGCAATCGACAGCTTGTCGCGATTGGCCGGCTCGCCGGCCTTGCCGACAGCCATGACCACGCGACCCCAGTTGGCGTCTTCGCCGGCAAGGGCGGTTTTCACCAGTGGCGAATTGGCAATCGACATCGCGATCTTTCGTGCGGATGGCTTCGAGACAGCGCCTTCGACAACGATCTCCACCAGCTTGCGCGCGCCTTCGCCATCGCGCGCGACTTGTTCGGCAAGGTCGGCCAGAACTGCGTGAAACGCCTTGGTGAAGGCCTTCAATTGCGGATCGCTGGCGCGCTTGATGGCTGGCGCACCTCGTGCGGCTGCGGCCCCCGTGGCGAATGCCAGCAACGTGTCCGAGGTCGATGTGTCGCCGTCGATGGTGACTGCGTTGAACGTATCCTCGACGCCGACTTTGAGCAGCGATTGCAGCACTGCGGCTGAAATCGGCGCGTCGGTGAACACAAACGCCAGCATCGTCGCCATGTCCGGCGCGATCATGCCCGCGCCCTTGGCCATGCCGTTGATGGTGACTTTTGTTTTGCCGAGCTTGACGGTTGCGGTCGCGACTTTCGGAAACGTATCCGTGGTCATGATCGCGCGCGCGGCGTTGTCCCATCCCTCGGGCGTCGCGGTTTTTGCGAGGTCACCGAGCACGCCATTGAATTTGGTCGCGTCGAGCGGCTCGCCGATCACGCCGGTGGATGCGAGAAAGATTTTGGCAGCAGTGGTGTCGGCAGCCTTGGCGGCGATCGATGCGGTCAGCGTGGTCGCCTGCTTGCCTGTTTTGCCGGTGAAGGCGTTGGCGTTGCCGGAATTGACCACCAGCACGCGGGCCTCTCCGCCTTTCAGCTTGGCGCGGCACCAGTCGACTGCGGCGCTGGGGCACTTCGATTTTGTGAAAACGCCGGCGACCGTGGTGCCCTTGTCGAACAGCGCCAGCAGCACGTCGGTGCGGTTCTTGTAGCGAATGCCGGCGGCTGCCGTCGCAAGACGCACGCCGTCGATCTGCGGCATGTCGGGGACATTGGTCGGGGCGAGCGGTGAGACGGCGGTGGACATGAGATCGGTGCCTTGGATCGAGGATTGTCAGTCGTCATGGCCGGATTTATTCCGGCCATCCACGTCTTACTTCCTCAATTGTGAAGGCCCTAAGACGTGGATGCCCGGGACAAGCCCGGGCATGACGTCAAACTAACCAAGTCTGTTTGCGAAGTCGATTTACTTCTTCTTCGCGGGCGCTGCAGGAGCGGCCTTCGCGTCCGGTGCGGCCGGAGCCGCCGCGGGCTCGTCCTTCTTATCGAGACGCTCGACCTTGGCCTCGGTGCGCAGTTTGGTGACGTAGTCAGCCTGCGCCTTGCGCACCACGAAGGTCTGGATCTGGCCCTTCACCTGCGCGAAATCCGGCGGCTTGCGGTCGCGCTTTTCCTCGACCTTGATGACGTGCCAGCCGAACTGCGACTTCACGGGGTCCGAGATCTTGCCCGGCTCAAGCGCGAAGGCCACAGCCGAGAATTCCGGCACCATCTGCTCTTTGGTGAAGAAGCCGAGATCGCCACCATCGGCAGCACCCGGATCCTTGGACTTTTCCTTTGCGAGCTTGGCGAAATCGGCGCCCTTGTCGAGTTCGGCCTTGATCGCCTTGGCTTCTTCCTCGGTCGGAACCAGGATGTGCCGGGCGTGAACTTCCTTCTCGGCCGCAACCTGCTTGGTGGCGTCCTCATAGACCTTCTTCATGGCCTCGTCGGTGACGGCGGCTTTGCCTTCGGTGGCGAGCAGGCTGTCCATCAAAAGCCGATCATGCGCGAAGGCCATCTTCTGCTTGAAGTCAGGCGTATCGCCGACTTTCTTGGCTTCAGCGGCCTTGGCGACGATCTTCATATCGATCAGGAACGAGATCAGATTCTCGCGGCGGGACGCCGGGTCCATCTGCTGCAGGCTCGGTCCGAGTTCTTCCTCGGCAACGGTCAGGTCGCTCTGGCGAATCTCCGCGCCGTTAACCTTTGCGATCACGGGATTGGCATCTTGCGCGTACAGCGGCTGGCTGATCGCCAGCACCGCCGTGAGACAGGCTGCGGCGGCGGTTGTCAGCAGTCCAAATCGCAGTCCGAGTCCCAGTCCAGGTCGCGCGCTCAGTCCGTTGAGGGGGGCCGCGCAGTTTGGAGAAACGGTCATGGAAAATCCTTTTAAGGTCAAAGCTGGTGTCCCGCCTCCGGCGTTCGCTTTATTATCACCGGGCGGTTCGGGAGGCGGGACACTCGCCCAACCTCTGCTTCGACGCAACGCGAAAAAGCCGTCAAAATCATGAAATCCTTGACAGGTTCGCGCGTTGACAAGGCTTTGAGCGGCCCATATCTCTCCCCGCAGGCGCTCCTGGCTGCCGCGGGGCTTTGCCGCGGTCGAGCGGGTGAACCTCGGAGTTCGTTTCCCGCACTCACTCTCAAGGATCGCGCCAAGGGTTTGTCCCTGCACGCTATTCCGGAGATACGCTTCATACGGGTCTCACTATGGTCTTGGGTCGCGGCGATCGCGGCCATGAGGCCAAACTGCAAGACAGGAATTTTTCATGCTCGGCGCGCTCGCCCGCAAGTTTTTCGGCTCCGCCAACGACCGGCGGATCAAGGGATACCAAGCCCGCGTCGACGCGATTAACGCGCTGGAGCCAGAGATCGCGGCACTGTCCGACGAAGCGCTGAAGGCGCGGACCGTCGAGTTCCGCAAGCAGATTGCCGAAGGCAAGACCCTCGACGAACTTCTCGTGCCCGCATTCGCCACCGTGCGCGAAGCAGCCAAGCGCGCCCTCGGTCAACGGCACTTCGACGTGCAGCTGATCGGCGGCATGGTGCTGCACGAAGGCGATATCGCCGAAATGAAAACCGGCGAAGGCAAGACGCTGGTTGCGACCCTTGCGGTGTATCTCAATGCGCTGGCCGGCAACGGCGTTCACGTCGTCACCGTCAACGATTATCTCGCCAAGCGCGACTCCGAATGGATGGGCCAGGTCTACGGCTTCCTCGGCATGAGTACCGGCGTCATTGTTCACGGCCTCGACGACAACGAGCGCAAGGAAGCCTACGCGAAAGATATTACCTACGGCACCAACAACGAATACGGCTTCGATTATCTGCGCGACAACATGAAGTACCGCCTGGAAGATATGGTCCAGCGCGATCACTTCTTTGCCATCGTCGATGAAGTCGATTCGATCCTGATCGACGAAGCGCGCACGCCGCTGATTATCTCCGGTCCGCTCGACGACCGTTCGGAATTCTACAACACCATCGACACCTACATTCCGAAGCTGGAGAAGGTGACGGACTTCGAGGTCGACGAGAAGCAGCGCACGGTGACGCTGACCGAAGCCGGCATGGAGAAGATCGAGAACCTGCTGCAGGAAGCCGGTCAGCTCAAGGGCGACTCCCTGTACGACGTCGAGAACGTCTCCGTCGTTCATCACATCAATCAGGCGCTGCGCGCGCATTCGCTGTTCACGCGTGACAAGGACTACATCGTTCGCGACGGTGAAGTGGTGATCATCGACGAATTCACCGGCCGCATGATGCCGGGCCGCCGTTATTCGGAAGGTCTGCATCAGGCGCTGGAAGCCAAGGAACAGCAGCCGGTCCAGCCGGAAAACCAGACGCTGGCCTCGATCACGTTTCAGAATTACTTCCGTATGTACAACAAGCTCGCCGGCATGACCGGCACGGCGGCGACGGAAGCGGACGAACTGTTCGACATCTACAAGCTGGAAGTGATCGAAGTTCCGACCAATGTGCCGATCGCGCGTCTCGATGAAGACGACGAGGTCTATCGCACAGCCGAGGAAAAGCACCGCGCGATTCTGGCGGAAATCGAGCAGGCCAACAAGCGCATGCAGCCGGTGCTGGTCGGTACGGCGTCGATTGAAAAATCGGAAGTGCTGGGCGAATACCTTGCCAAGAACGGCTACAAGCAGATCGACTTCGGCAATCCGAAGGCGCTTGAGAAGCTCTATGCGGCCGCGCGCGCGGGCAAGCCAGCCAAACTGTTCGCGGTGCTGAACGCGCGCTTCCACGAACAGGAAGCCTACATCGTCGCCGAAGCCGGTGTGCCGGGCGCGATCACCATCGCGACCAATATGGCCGGCCGCGGCACCGACATCAAACTCGGCGGCTCGCTCGAAATGCGCAGCCAGATCGAGACTGCCGATATCACCGATGAGGCGCAGAAGAAGGCGAAGATCGACGAGATCAAGGCCGACATCGAGCGCTTCCGCGAAATGGTGCTGAAGTCCGAGGAAGTTTTAGAGGTCGAGCCCGCCAAGGGCGGCAAGCCGGCCAAGACCGTTACCAAGCCGGGCGGCCTCTACATCATCGGTTCGGAGCGCCATGAATCCCGGCGTATCGACAACCAGCTCCGCGGCCGCGCCGGCCGTCAGGGCGATCCCGGCCGTACCAAATTCTATCTGTCGCTTGAAGACGACCTGATGCGCATTTTCGGATCGGATCGGCTCGACACCATGCTGACCCGCCTTGGCCTGAAGGAAGGCGAGGCGATCATCCATCCGTGGATCAACAAGGCGCTTGAGAAGGCGCAGCAGAAGGTCGAGGCGCGCAACTTCGACATCCGCAAGAATTTGCTCAAGTTCGATGACGTGCAGAACGACCAGCGCAAGGCGATCTTCGACCAGCGTATCGATCTGATGCGCGATCAGAACGTCGCCGAGACTGTCGCCGACATGCGTCATGGGCTGGTGGACGATCTGGTCGCCAAGCATGTGCCTGAACATGCCTATGCCGAGCAGTGGGATGTTGCCGGGCTCAAGGAAGAACTGAAGCGCGTGCTCGATCTCGATCTGCCGGTCGACGAGTGGGCCAAGGAAGAAGGCATCGCCGACGAGGAAATGCTCACCCGCATCGAGCAGCGCGTCGACGAACTGATGGCCGCGAAGTCAGCCCAGTTCGGGCCGGACGTCATGCGCTACGTCGAAAAGTCGGTGCTGCTCCAGACGCTGGATCATCTCTGGCGCGAGCATCTGGTGATGCTGGATCATCTGCGTCAGGTGATCGGCCTGCGTGGTTACGGCCAGCGCGATCCGTTGCAGGAATACAAGTCGGAAGCGTTCAGTCTGTTCGAGGCACTGATCGCGCATTTGCGCGAAGCCGTGACCGCACAACTCGTGCGGGTTGAGATCGTGCCGCCGGATGAGCAGCCGGAATTGCCGGAGATGGTGGCGCACAAACTCGATCCGAACACCGGCGAGGACGAGATGGCGTTTGCCCAGGCCTCGCTTGCGCCGGTTGCGGCCGCTGACCGCGACCCGCAGAACCCTGCAACCTGGGGCAAGGTCGGTCGCAACGAAGATTGTCCGTGCGGGTCCGGCAAGAAGTTCAAGCATTGCCACGGCAAGTACGCCTGAACGACATCATTCAAGCTCGCTCAAACAAAAACGCCGGTCAGATGACCGGCGTTTTTTGTTGGTGGAAGTGTGTCCGAGTTTACCGGACCGTCGACCAGCGGTTGTCGAAAGAATTCGCCTGCACCGCGGGCTGTGCTCCGGTCATCGAGGGGCGCAGTGCCGGCGCTGCTGCCGGAGCAGGCGCCTCAGGTTGAGTTTGGGCCTGCTGTGAGCGCTCCATCGGAATGACGCGCGGAGGTGCGCTCTTGGCCGTCCGTGAGGGTTCGTGTGATTTTGCCTTCGGCTTGACTGGAGCCGCGACAGGCTTCGGCGCCGGTTCCGGGTTTGATTTTCCCAGACCGACCGATCGCGTCAGCCGGCTGAAGAAACCGCCCTCCGACGCGCTCGCATTGGCATTGGCTGCAGGTGCCGTGCTTGTCACTGCAACCACAGGCTCGCTGTTGGACGAGGTGAAGCTGAACGAGGGTGCCGCTTCCGGCGCCCTTGGAATGGTCGCATGCGAGGGAACGGTGCCGGGAGCCGGCCCGTACGATGCGATCGTATAGTCGGTGACGTCCTTGTCGATGGCGGCTTCGCCTTCAGGCAGCTTGGACGCGAACACCGGATGCATGCCGCCATCGATGCCTGCGCGCGACCGTGCCGTCGGCGTGCCGCGCGAGACCAGTTGCGCGGTCTTCAGCTCATCCTGACGCTGCTTGTCCTGTACGGCTTCGGCGACCTCGGGTGAAATCTGATATTCGGGGCAACGTGCCGAGGCATTGAACACCAGCGGGCGGGTGGCGTTGGCGGGCTTCTCGGCGTCGAAGACGTATTTCTTCTCGCAGAAATCGACCTTCGGCTCCTGCTTGGTGACCTCGAAGATATCGTTGCCTTCCTTGATCATCTTCCAGAACGGCATGTTCGGGTTGTTGCGGTGGCGCGCCATGTTCTGCGGGTTCATGCGGAACGGATAGGCCTGCACCTGAAACGCGTTCTGGCCGCCGAAAAAGGATTCACGGCCGAGCGCGTAGATTTCCGAAATCTGTTCGTCGGTCATGGCGTAGCAGCCGCGCGACGAGCAGTCGCCATGAACCATCAACTGCGATCCGGTGCGGCCCCACGCCTTATCGTAGGCGTTCGGGTAGCCCATGTTGAACGACAGGAAATAGGCCGATGTCGGATTCATCTGCGCCGGCGTAATCGAGTAGAAGCCTTCCGGCGCCTGCCGGTCGCCTTCCTTGACCTTCGGTCCGAGGTCTCCCGACCAGCGGCAGATCGGATAGGTTTTCAGCAGCGCGAATTTGCCGTTGCGGTCCTGTTTCCAGACTTCGAGCTCGGCCTCCTGCTTGAACAGGCGGACAAGCATCGGCGAGCCCTTGTCCATGTTCTTGGCATCGATTTCGGCGAGCAGTTTGTCGGGAATCGGACGATTGGCCTTGGCACCGGTCGAAAGGCTGTCGCCGTTACATGCGGACAGCAAAAGGCCGGCCGCAAGCGCAGCCGACGTCACCAGCGCGCGAAGGTGCGTGCGGTCGATCAATGCAAAGCTCCGCGGAAGATCAGCAATCCCCATACTCCGGCTCGACCAGAACTCCGGCCAGGCCCAAGCTCCAGCTGGACCCAAGGCCGGTGGCAGATCATCTCCCGACAAAGTGGCACGCAATAGGCGGCCGGAAAACGCTGCCTGTCTCAACAGGCCGCACGTGCTTTCGTCGTAAAAGCGGCGTTCGCTTTTTGGCTAAAAACGTGCGTGAGCAATTGATCGATTATTATCCTTAAATAGCCCTCTATCGCAAGCCGACGGGGCCGCAACCTGCGGCTTTTGACCGTGTTATGGTCAACGCTAAGTAAATCAAAAGGCTGGCGAAAATCGGCTGCTGCGAGAACCGATCTGCCCAGAAAAAGCCACGATGTCACATCGCGCCCGTAACGGGGCGATTTCGGCTGCGCGATGCGTCAGCCGAGGCGGCGGCCGATATCGAGAAACTTCTGCCGGCGCTGGTCCCGCACCGCCTTGGAATCAAGACTGCGCAGGTCGTTGAACGCCTGTGCAACAGCGTCGCCGGTTTTGGCAATCATCGCCGCCGGATCGCGGTGTGCGCCGCCTGGCGGTTCCTTCAGGATCGTATCGATCACGCCGAAGCGGGCGAGATCCTGAGCGGTGATCTTGAGGTTGGTTGCGGCTTCTTGCGCCTTGGCTGAATCGCGCCACAGGATCGACGCGGCACCTTCCGGCGAAATCACGCTGTAGACCGCGTGTTCGAGCATCAGCACGCGGTTGGCTGTGGCGATAGCGATCGCGCCGCCCGAACCGCCTTCGCCGATGATCACAGCGACATTGGGGACGCCGAGGTTGAGGCAGGCATCGGTGGATCGCGCAATCGCTTCCGCCTGTCCGCGCTCTTCGGCGCCGATGCCGGGATAGGCACCAGCGGTGTCCACCAGCGAGAGAACAGGTATGCCGAAGCGATCCGCCATTTCCATCAGCCGCACGGCCTTGCGATAGCCTTCTGGCTTGGCCATGCCGAAATTGTGCTTGAGTCGGGTTTCGGTGGTCGAACCCTTCTCCTGACCGATGACGCAAATGCTCTCGCCTCTGAAACGGCCAAAGCCGCCGACCAGTGCATCGTCGTCGCCGAACTTGCGGTCACCCGCAAGCGGGGTGAATTCTGTGATGAGTTCCTTGACGTAATCCACGCAATGCGGACGCAGCGGATGGCGCGCGACCTGCGTTTTCTGCCAGGGCGTCAGTTCGGCATAAAGATCGGTGAGCGCCTGTGCCGCCTTCTCTTCGATCCGCGACACTTCTTCACTGATGTCGCTGCCGCTTGCGGCAAGCGCACGCAACTCGTCCACCTTGGCATCGAGTTCGGCAACGGGTTTTTCAAAATCGAGATAGCTGCGCATCGGGTCCGGCATGTCGCAAATATATAGGGATTGGGGCGCTCAGGCGAAGGGCGTCCAAAACGGATATTTCAGACGCTGGCTGACATCTGGTGCGCCTTTCAAGTCAAGATGTGGCCTCAAGTCAAGCGCCGTGGTGAAAAGTGCTGATTTTATGGTGCTTTCAGATGCTCATTTGTCGGCCAGCGGATGCAGATCGCGCACCAGGCTCTTCAATCGTTCCTCGACGATATGGGTGTAGATCTGCGTCGTGGAAATGTCGGTGTGGCCGAGCAGCGTCTGGACGATTCGCAGGTCTGCCCCGTTATGCAATAGATGACTTGCGAAGGCATGGCGCAGCACATGCGGACTGACCAGACGTGGCGCGATACCGGCAGCGGTTGCAAGCTCCTTGAGGTCACGCGCAAAATGCTGCCGCGTCAGATGGCCGCTCTCGCCGGACGATGGAAACAGCCACTTCGACGTTGCCGCCGCTTTCTTTTGCTCGCGGCGTGTATCGTCCAGCGCGGTGAGGTAATCCGCCATCGCCTGTTTCGAGGTTTCGTTGAGCGGGACAAGACGCTCCTTGTTGCCCTTGCCGCGCACGACGATCATGCGGGCGTCCCGCCGTGCGGCCGACAGCGGCAGCGCCACCAGTTCCGAAACGCGCAGGCCCGTTGCGTACAGTACTTCGAGCAAGCAGGCGAGCCGCAATGCGCGGAGCTTTTGCAGCGGCGATTGTTCGGGCGTGTCCGCCAAGGCCTTTGCCTGTGTCAGCAGGCGATCGACATCGGCGATGGATAGGATCTTCGGCAGCGCGCGTCCGCGTTTCGGGCCGGAGAGGATTGCTGCGGGGTCGTCAGCGCGAACGCGCTCGCTCAAAAGAAAACGAAACAGATGGCGGGTCGATGACAGTTTGCGCGCGACGCTCGTCGATTTGAAACCTCGGCTGTCGAGATCGCCTAAGTAATCGCGCAGCATCTGGGTATCGGCATCCAGCAAGGTCGCTTGATGCCGCGCAAGGAAGCCGGCCAGATCCTCGAGATCGCCACGATAGGCATCAAGCGTATTGGTGCCCGCGCCCTGTTCGGCCGCGAGCATGTCGAGAAACAGGGCGGTCAGCCGGACGTCGGAGAATTTGTCGGACGCCATGATCCGTAAGCCGCCTATCGCTTGAGGAATTTGTCGGGCGGAATGCTGACCGTCATCTCGCGCGGCTTGGGGTTGACGAAATTGGCGAGTGCGAAGACGCCGCCATAGATCAGTCCGCCGAGCACGGCTACGACCGTCAGGAAGCGAAACAGGCTGGGCATCGAAATGGCCTCGAATTTACCTTCGGGTTGCAGGTCCGGGCTGCGCGTTAACCAGTGGAACAGCGCCGTTCAGCCGCTCCAAAGTACCAACATGTTCGCGCTGTTTCGGCAAGAGTCTCCGTTGGTTTGACGTTCGCTCTAGCGGCGGTAATGCCATGAGTAGTATAGGTGACTTATTAGCCGCATTCGCGGCCAAACGAGCCAGGGATGACCGAAAGCGCGGCACGACATCAGGACGGTATGACCCGCGAGGCCGACATTGTCGCGGCCTTGGGCGGCCGTCCGATTGTGCTTGTCGGCATGATGGGCTCGGGCAAGTCGACCATCGGACGCCGTCTCGGTGCGCGGCTTCACATTCCCTTTCTCGATGCCGATCATGAAATCGAGATCGCGCATGCGGGCCTGACCGTCTCGGAAATTTTTGCGCAGCATGGCGAGCCGTATTTTCGCGATGGCGAGGCGCGGGTGATCGCTCGCCTGCTGGAGGGCGGTTCTTGCGTGATCGCGACCGGCGGCGGGGCGGTGATGCGCGAGGAAACGCGCAATCGGATTCACGACAAAGCCGTCTCGATCTGGCTTCAGGCCGACGGCGACGTGATCCTGAAGCGGGTCAAGCGTCGCGCTGACCGGCCGCTGCTGCAAACCGCCGATCCTGCCGCGACCATCGAGCGCCTGATCGGCGAGCGCAGTCCGTTCTATCAGATCGCCGATCTGGCGATTGCGTCGCGCGATGTGCCGCACGAGAAAATCGTCGATGAAACAATCGACGCGCTTTTGGCTCATCTGCAATCCGGCGGTGCGGCTTCCTCCTCTTCAAGCGAAACACGATGACCGTTTTTATCAAGACGACCAATCCGGTGACCGTCGGTGTCGCCCTCGGCGACCGCGCCTATGACATCGTCATCGGCCGCGATGTGCTGCCGTCGCTCGGCCACCGCATTGCCAAACTGAGGCCTGGCGCGCGCGTTGCCATCGTCACCGATCATACCGTTGCAAAACATTGGCTTGGCAAAACCGAAGCAGCGCTTGCGGATGCCGGCATCGCGTCGTCGCGCATCGTGGTCGGCGAGGGCGAGGCCTCGAAGAGCTATGCGGGATTGCAGGAGGTCTCCGAAGCGCTGATCGCGGCGAAGATCGAGCGCAACGATCTGGTGGTTGCGCTCGGTGGCGGCGTGATCGGCGATCTCGCCGGATTTGCAGCGTCCATCGTTCGGCGCGGTGTGGACTTTGTGCAGGTGCCGACGTCGTTGCTGGCACAGGTCGATTCATCGGTGGGCGGCAAGACCGGGATCAATTCGCCGCACGGCAAGAATCTCGTTGGTGCATTTCACCAGCCCGTGCTGGTGGTCGCTGACACGGCGGTGCTCGATACGCTATCGCCGCGCCAGTTTCGCGCAGGCTACGCTGAAGTCGCCAAATACGGCGTGCTGGGCGACTTGACGTTTTTCGACTGGCTGGATGCCAATCATGCGGAGATTTTTACCGGTGGCGCCGCGCGTGAGCAGGCCATTGCGGCCAGTTGCCGCGCCAAGGCGGAGATCGTCGCGCGCGATGAACGCGAGACCGGCGACCGCGCCTTGCTCAATCTCGGGCACACATTCGGCCATGCGCTCGAGGCGGTGACGGGCTTTTCCGACCGGCTGTTCCACGGCGAAGGCGTCGCTGTCGGCATGGTGCTGGCCGCGGAATTCTCCGCGCACCTGAATATGATTTCTGCAAACGACGCGGCGCGCGTCCAGCGCCATCTTGCGATGGTCGGCTTGCCGACACAGTTGCAGGATATTGCAGGCTTCCAGCAGGAAGGCCTTGCGGATGCCGACACGTTGATGGCGTTGATGGCGCAGGACAAGAAAGTGAAGCGCGGGCGGCTCACGTTCATCCTTCTGGAACAAATCGGCAAGGCGGTGGTCGTCAACGATGTCGATCCGTCATCCGTTCGTAATTTTCTAGCCGAGAAACTCGCCCAAAAACGAGGTTGATGAATTGGCCATGGACTGGTTTTCGTTTGCCATCGTGATCGGATGTCTGCTGGTTTCGGCGTTCTTTTCCGCCAGCGAAACTGCGCTGACGGGCTCCTCGCGCGCCAGCATGCTTCGCCTGCAAAAGCAGGGCAGCCGAGACGCCGGCGTCGTGGCCTGGCTGCTCGATGTGCGCGAGCGCATGATCGGGGCGCTTCTGGTCGGCAACAATCTCGCCAATATCGGCGCGTCGGCGCTGGCGACAGGCGTCTTCACGGCATGGTTCGGCAATGTCGGCGTGCTCTATGCGACCGGCGTGATGTCTGTGCTGGTTATCATCTTTGCCGAAGTGCTGCCGAAAACCGTCGCGATCAACGCCCCCGACCGGATCTCGTTGCTGGTCGCGCGCCCGATCAGGCTGGTGGTGTTGCTGCTCGGCCCGCTGCTGACGGTGATCGAGGTCATCATTCGCGCGCTGCTCAAGCTGTTGCGGGTTCCGGTCGGGGCCAATCAGCCGCTGCTGTCGCCGACCGAACGTCTGCGCGGCGCGGTCGATCTGATCCATCACGAAGGCGGCGTGGAAAAGCATGATCGCGACATGCTTGGCGGTCTGCTCGATCTCAAAGACCTCGACGTCTCCGACGTCATGGTTCACCGCACCGAAATGGTGATGGTCAACGCCGACATGCCGGCCGACGATCTGGTGCGGGAAGTGCTGGCGACGGAATATACCCGTATTCCGTTATGGCGTGAGAAGCCCGAGAACATTGTCGGCGTGCTTCATGCCAAGGATCTGCTACGTGCCATTCGCGCGGCGGATGGTGATATCTCCAAGGTCGATGTCAGTGCGATCGCTTTGCCGCCGTGGTTCGTGCCCGAGATGCGGCCTTTGTCCGAACAGCTCAAGGCGTTTCGCCGCCGCAAGACGCACTTCGCGCTGGTGGTCGATGAATACGGCGAGGTCGAAGGCCTCGTGACGCTGGAAGACATTCTGGAGGAAATCGTCGGCGATATTTCCGACGAGCACGATGTGGTTGTGGCGGGCGTTCGTGCGCAGCCGGACGGCTCGGTCGTGGTCGATGGGTCGGTGCCGATCCGGGATCTTAACCGCGCGATGGACTGGCATTTGCCGGACGAGGAAGCGACCACCATCGCCGGTCTCGTGATCCATGAAGCACGTTCGATCCCCGATCGCGGTCAGAGCTTCACCTTCCATGGATTCCGCTTCAGGGTGCTCCGGCGCGAGCGAAACCGCATCACCGCACTGCGGATCGTGCCGCTGCCGCGTGAAAGCGAGATGCCGGAAAAAAAGCCGAAGGCGGGAACCGCATTTTAGCGAGCGATACCGGAGCTAGTGCTTGCAGGCTTCCGCCGGGGCAGGGCGGCGGCCGCCCTCATCGGGTGCATAGGCATGGATCGCCAGCGCGTGAAGGGAGCCCGCGAGTTCCGGCGCCAGCAGCGAATTTATCATGCGGTGGCGGTCGATCCGGCTCTTCCCTTCGAACGCTTTCGATACGATATAAACCCTGAAATGCGTTTCGCCGCCCGGTTTGTGGCCTGCGTGGCCTTCATGCAAATGAGACTCATCGACCACATCGAGGCTTTCAGGAATGAAAGCTTCGCTCAACTTTTTTGTGATGTTATCTTTTGCGGTCATGATCCGCGCAATATCGTGCGTTATTCGTTCAGGTCAATAGCCGTTTCAATTGCGATTCATCCGCGTCGCGGTGTATAATCCGCGGTCGCGAAAATCCGCATCAAGACTTGTCGCGACAAGACTTGCAGCTTCTCACAAGGCGTTGTCATACTCATCATGGCCATCGACTCATCCAAATTCTTCGACAGCATTCGTATCAAGCCCAACAAGCTGAGCGCGAAGCAGCAAGCTGCTGCGCGCGAGGAAGCTCAGATGTGCGAAGCGCCGGGGTGCAAGAACAAGGGCGGACATCGCGCGCCCAAGGGCCGCGGCCACGAGAAGGAATACTGGCATTTCTGTCTCAATCACGTCCGCGAATACAATCAGGGCTACAATTTCTTTCAGGGAATGGCGCCCGATGCTGTCGCCAGCTACCAGAAGGATGCGCTGACCGGCCATCGTCCGACGTGGAAGATGGGCGCCAACGGCGGCAAAAAGGGCAAGACCGCCGATATCGAAATCGATGCGCTTGATCCGTTCAAGATGTTCGATGAGATGAACGGCCGCAATCGGTGGCGAGCCGATTCAAGCGCGAAAGCTGAACCGAAGGCGGAGACGCGCAAGATTTTCAATGCCGAGAAGAAGGCGTTGCTGGTGATGGGCCTTGGCCCCGACGCCACACTTGAGACAGTGAAGGCGAAGTACAAGCTGCTGGTGAAGCAGCATCATCCCGACGCCAATGGCGGCGATCGCTCCACCGAAGATCGCCTGATCGAGATCATCAAGGCCTACAATTATCTCAAGACCGTGGTGCGCGGCGCGTCCTGAGCGCCCGTGTCTTCGATTTGATCGACTTCGGTTTGACCGGCTGACGTTTTTTCTTCTGTACCGCTGTGCTTGCTGAGCCCGTTTTCTTGACGGGATTGCCTTTGCGCGCGTGGTAGGTCAGCGCCAGTCCGATGCAGTGGCGCAGCGCTTTTTCCGGAATTTTGGTTTTGGCATCGAACAGGATGCTCCGGTTGCCGCCATAGTCCATTTGCGTCGGATACAGCTCACGGAATGTTTCGACCAGATCGGTCTGGCAGTGGAAATACATCGCGATGCGGTCGCTGTCCGATTTCACGCGGTCGATGCGGATCGTGCTGCCGGTGCCGGACTCCGTGGTGAGATAGCTGGGCTGGCCCCATTTCAGCGTTTCTTCAAGCGGGCCGACGCCATCGATGGCTTTTGCGGCTTCCAGAATCATGGCGCGCAGCGTCATCAGTTTTGTGCGGATGGCATCGGGATAGGCCGCAAACACTTTCGCGACATTGCTATCGGTGATGGCGCTGTTGCGTCGGGCGTTGCGTGTCATGGAAAGCATCCGCTAGCTGGAACGGGAATCCGTTTGTGCACCCGCCGCGCGGCGGTTGCGCCAATGGTAAATACCTACGGCGATGGTTCCGATGGCGATGATGCAGCCCACCAGCGGCCATCCATAGTGTTCGATTTTCATTCCCCATCGTTCGGCGGCGGAGCCGGCCAGCGCTCCCGACAGAACATGCGCGCACGCCCACAACAGGACGGCTGCGGCGTTGACCGGATAGAAGCGCTGAGGGGACATACCGAGCGCGCCGGCCGTGATCGGCACGATGGCGCGGACCGGAGGCACAAATCGCGCAAAAAATACCGCGAACGTCCCGTAGCGGTGAAAGAAGGCTTCGCTCTTGGCTACGAGCCCCGGATAACTCGACATCGGCCACGAGGTCAGCACCCCGCGCTGGCTGACGCGGCCGATCCAGTAGGCCAGTCCATCGCCCAACAATGCTCCGGTGATCGCTGCTGCCAGCACCGGTGTCAGGTGGAGGCTGCCCGCGGGCACCAGCGCGCTGAGCGCCAGAATCACCGTCGAGCCTGGAATCAGCGAACCCAGAATGGGCACGGCTTCCAGAAAAGCGCTGAGGAAAATCGCCACATAGGCCCATCCGGCGTGAAGCGCGACCAGCCCGATCAGTTGGTTGATAGTGTTCACCGGAGATCCATTGCTGGCGCGATTCCTGCCTAGCATACCGGGAAACCGGCAATGAGGCGGCGAGACGCTGAGCCAAAGCGTCAATTCACCGCCGCGGAAATCCGCCGTGTATCGCCGCAATCGCAGGGCAGACCTACCAAAGCTGCAAAAATGGCTTATCTCAATGAAAATACAGTGGAACTTTCGTCGTCTGGTGGGCTTCTGCCATTCGCATCTGTCTGCTAGGTTGAATCACGCACCCCACCCGCAGCAAGCACGTCTGGTTTCGGGAGCATCCGGGACCACGGAGGATTGATGAGCGCCGCCACGACCCTATCGCAGGAACCCACGAACCTTCCCGACATGAAAGTGTCGGTTCGTCAGGTCTTCGGTATCGACAGCGATCTCGAAGTTCCTGCCTATTCCAATGGCGATCCCCATGTGCCCGATGTCGATTCCGATTACCGGTTCGACCGCGCCACCACGCTGGCCATTCTCGCAGGCTTTTCCAAGAATCGCCGCGTCATGGTCACCGGCTTTCACGGCACCGGCAAGTCGACCCATATCGAGCAGGTCGCCGCGCGATTGAACTGGCCCTGTGTGCGCGTCAACCTCGACAGCCACATCAGCCGTATCGATCTCGTCGGCAAGGATTCCATCGTCGTGCGCGACGGCAAGCAGGTCACGGAGTTCCGTGACGGCATCCTTCCGTGGGCGCTTCAGCACAACGTCGCGCTGGTGTTCGACGAATACGACGCCGGCCGCCCGGACGTGATGTTCGTGATCCAGCGCGTGCTCGAAGTCTCCGGCCGCCTGACGCTGCTCGACCAGAACAAGGTCATCAAGCCGCATCCGGCGTTCCGCCTGTTCTCGACCGCGAACACGATTGGTCTCGGCGACACATCGGGCCTTTATCACGGCACCCAGCAGATCAACCAGGGTCAGATGGACCGCTGGTCGATTGTCACCACGCTGAATTATCTGCCGCATGACGAGGAAGTCGAGATCGTGCTGGCGAAGGCCAAGCACTATCGCACCGACGCAGGCCGCGACACCGTCAACAAGATGGTGCGCCTTGCGGACCTGACGCGTAACGCCTTTGCGAACGGCGATCTGTCGACGGTGATGTCGCCGCGTACGGTCATCACCTGGGCTGAGAACGCCGAGATATTCGGCGACATCGGCTTTGCGTTCCGCGTCACCTTCCTGAACAAGTGCGACGAGCTTGAGCGCCCGCTGGTGGCGGAATTCTATCAGCGCTGCTTCAATGCAGAGCTGCCGGAATCTGCGGTCAACGTGGCGTTGAGCTGAGATTCACCTCTCCCCGTTTACGGGGAGAGGTCGGCAAGCGAAGCGAGCCGGGTGAGGGGCTTCGCAATCCGTAACGGTCTTCAAGTGC
>Ga0315336_1001636_pt1 | contig 41031 bp, 34 predicted proteins | sample ASW5metaG_FD_204512 | JGI IMG/M metagenome (GOLD analysis project Ga0315336, IMG submission 204512) | Ammonia-oxidizing marine archaeal communities from Monterey Bay, California, United States - ASW #5 | ecosystem: Environmental > Aquatic > Marine > Intertidal zone | place: USA: California... | reverse complement strand
CTATGGCGCCACCAAACTATGCGCAGAGAAGCTGTTCGTCCAGGGCAATGCCTACTCCGGGATCGGAGGCACGAAATTCAGCTGTGTCCGTTATGGAAATGTAATGGGCAGCAGGGGAAGTGCCATCCCTTTGTTCCAACAGCAACGGGCAAACGGAGTTATTACAGTCACCGACCAACGTATGACTAGGTTCTGGATAACCCTGGACAAGGGCATTGAATTCGTCCTTAACTGTCTTCAGACCATGCATGGTGGAGAGATATTCGTCCCCAAGATACCCAGCATGAACATCATGGATCTGGTGAAGGCCATAGCTCCCGATTGTGATGTGACCTTTACCGGCATCCGTCCCGGGGAAAAAATTCACGAGGTACTTATATCCCCAGATGAGGCTCGGCAGACCCTGGAGTTTCCTGATATGTTCGTCATCCAGCCAGGCCATGCCTGGTGGGGTGATAACGATTGGAACCATGGAACTCAGTTGTCTGATGGTTTTGCGTACAGCAGCGAAAACAACCCCCGTTGGCTTACTGTGGAAGAGCTGCAGGATATGGTGACAAGCACATGAGAAGCGAGGGTATCCCACGGCAACCGCTGGCCATCAACGGCGGCGAACCGGTACGCGCTACCAATCTTCCCTACGGACGCCAGTCCATAGAGGAAGAAGATATAGAATCCGTGATTCATGTTCTACGCTCCGACTGGATCACCACCGGACCCAAGGTACAGGAATTTGAAGAGGCTGTAGCCAGTTTTGCTGGCGCTAAGTATGCTGTCGCTTTCAGCTCCGGAACGGGCGCCCTGCACGGAGCAGCCTTCGCCGCAGGCTTGGGACCCGGAGATGAAGCCATCACAACGCCTATGACTTTCTGCGCCACCGCCAACTGCGTGTTATATTTGGGGGCCTCTCCTGTCTTTGCCGACATTTGCCCGGACACCTTGAACATCGACACCACACAGGTGGCTCAACGAATAACCTCCAGAACCAAAGCCATCCTGCCCGTGGACTTTGCTGGCCAACCGGCTGATCTAGACAGTATCCTAGAACTGGCAGACCAGCATGGCTTGGTCGTGATTGAAGACGGCGCCCATGCGTTGGGGGCAACATACCGCGATCGTAGAGTCGGCGAAATAAGCCATATGACCATGTTCAGTTTCCACCCGGTTAAACACATCACGACGGGTGAAGGCGGAATCATAACCACGAATGACTCTGACCTTGCCCGGCGGCTGCGAATGTTCCGTACTCACGGTGTTGACCAGGAACTGCGACAGAACCAAGCCCAGTCGGACGGACCTTGGTTTTACGAGATGAGCGAGCTTGGTTACAATTACCGCCTGCCGGACATAGGATGCGCTCTTGGACTATCTCAGTTGAAGCGCTTGCCAACCTTGCTGTCCCGCCGGAGGGAAATCGCCGCCGAGTACTCGAGATGTCTGGCCGAGGTGCCGGGTATCGTAATCCCGGTAGAGAAGCCAGAGTCATCTAGCGCATGGCACATATACACCATCCAGCTAGACACAGAGAAAGTCAACACCAGTAGGCGGGAGATCTTCGAAGCGTTACGAACCGAGAACATAGGTGTCAACGTGCATTACATCCCCGTCCACCTACACCCATATTATCGCCGAAGTTTCGGCTATCAGCGCGGGGATTACCCGATCGCAGAGGGTGCCTATGACAAGCTCATCACACTGCCCCTCTTTCCAGCGATGACGCACCAGGATGTTCAGGATGTGATTGAGGCTACCCAGAAGGTATTTGAGCATTTCACGGGTTGATTCCACCGATCGATCCGTTCAGGAGATAAACCAAGTGACAGTGCGAAAGTCTGAGGCTCCGATGACAGTCGTTAATCGGGGTATCTCTAAGAAGCCAGACCGGTTCCATGAAAGATTCGATGGGGCGGGGGAGGTCATCAACCCACTTTGGCCCAGAATCACCACAGAAGAGTCAACAAAGCAGTTTTCGCCCCGGGATGGCGGTCTCCGTATACTAATGATCAACCCCCCGATCCGGGAGTGGTCCTATCCCAACATCATGCCTATAGGGCAGGGGTACGTGGCTGCGGTTGCGACCATGGATGGTCATCAAGTCCGAGTGTTGGATCTGAACGCCGAACGGCAAAAGCCTGTGGAGGATGCCGGACCCGCATTCTCAGCATGGGTTTGCGACCGGGTGCTAAACGCCGTTAAGAGCCACAAACCGGAAGTGATTGGCATCGGAGGAATCATCACCCAATACGGGCGGATCAAGCAGATCGTGGAGACCTGTAAAGAAGCTGAACCCTCTATTCCAGTGATATTGGGCGGGGGCATCGGCTCCTCGATGCCGGAGTTCATGATTAAGAGAATCAAAGTGGATGCGGTGGTACTGGAAGAAGGAGAGGTAACCGTTTCCGAGTTGCTCCACAGAATTGAGATGAACACTCCTCTTGATGGACTGAAGGGTGTGGCTTTCCGAAAGAAAACCGGCCGCGGGGATTGGGAGGTCGTTAACAACGGTTTTCGCCCCTCCATCAAAAGCATGAAGCAGGGACTGGATTCTCTGCCTTGGCCACTACGGGAGTCGTGGTCTATCGACGATGTTTACAAGAATAATCCTGTAGGTCATCTCAACTGGCAAACCAAATGGATTGACGGCGTTTCGGTCGCAACGGACCAATATTCAGCGTCGATGATTGCATCAAGGGGTTGCCCTTACGCAGTCAACGCTTGCGACTACTGCTATGCGGCTTATCTGGGCGCCGATTACCGATTGCGCAGTCCCAGCGAAGTCGTCGACGAAATGGAGTACTTACAACAACGTTACGGTTTGGCCTATATCCATTTCATAGATGACCTGATGTTGACCGACTACCGATGGAACCTAGAGTTCTGTGAAGAACTTGGGCGGAGAAGGCGGCAATCCGGGTTTGAAGTCACCTGGGGTGGCACCTGCCGAACAAATATAGTTGCTGCCGAAGTGCAGCGGGCAAAACGGGAAGGCAGACCGAATTTCTTGGAGCAAGCCTTTGAAGTAGGCATGAGACAGGTGGGCTATGGCGTAGAGTCGGCAAGTCAGACTATTCTCACCAGTATAGATAAAAGCGGGCAAACTCCCGAGAGGATCGAAATAGCCGTTAGGGAGACCAAGCGAATCTTCGGGTATGCGGATTGCTCCTTCATAATCGGTTCGCCAGGAGAGACAAAAGACACGGTCCAAGAAACAGTCGAATTTTGCAAAAAGGTCGGACTGAACCCTGAAGTGTTCTTCTTCACCACAGCCTATCCCGCCACCAAGTTTTGGGATCTGGCCATGGAGAAAGGGCTCATTGCTAAAGCGGTTACCGGCAAGATTGGCCCGGCGGACGAGGACATGATTGAAGAGTATTTTCTTCGTCTGGGAGAGCAAGGAGACGCAATCAGGACCAACTTCAGCGATCTGCCGGACCACGAAATCGTAGATCTCTCCTGGTGGGCCATAGAACAACTCGGTGCCCAGAACACGGTTCGCCACCCTCATACTGGGGAAGTACAGGAGCGCAAGCCCGCCGTACGCGGAGCGAGTAGGGCGGACTTATAGGCAATCTCATTGAAACGAATTCACGCATGACAACATTGGGAATCATCCCGGCTCGCAAAGGTAGCCTGCGCTTTCCGGACAAGCACCATGCTTTGCTTCTCGGGCGGCCGGTATTTGAATACACAATCGAGGCTGCTCTCAAATCCCAGCTTCTCGATAGAGTCGTCGTCTCATCGGATGACCTTGAGCTGAAGCCGCTGGTCGAGAGCCATGGCATAGAGTTTATCCATCGGCCTGCGGAGCTCGCCACCGCAACTTCAGCCCTTGACGATGCGGTTCGTCATGTCTGCCGTTTGCTGGCAGATCGGGATGGGTTTCAGACCGACTTAAGCATCACGGTCCAAGGGAATGTGCCAGTCCGGAAAGAGGGACAGATCGACGAGTTGATTCGCCGGTTTGAGACACTGACAGATGCCACGGCAATCTGCACTGCTCAGGAACTCCGATTAAGACCCGAATGGGCAAAAGTAATAAAAGATGAGGATACCGGAGAGGCTGAGTCTTATCTAGCCGGTTATACCGGCTATCGCACTCAAGATTACCCCAAGATTCACCTGGTTGATGGCGCGATTTACGGTGTGCCCGCAAAGACCCTATGGGCGGCAGAGGGTAAAACGGCGGCGCATTCTTGGTTCGGGGAACGGATCCATTTAATGGTGCAGGAACATGAGATGTACTCACTGGAGGTAGATTACCCGGACCAAGCCGCACTGGCTGAGTTCTACCTTCTTTGCCAGCGTTTTGGTGACAGCGCCGCCATCGGCCGCCTAAATCACGCGGTTTACGAAAATGGGTGAGGACTAAAATGAAACCATACAAGCAAGTCAGAACATCAAGGGTGCTGTCTCACCAAGACGGTGCTTCGAACAGCGTCCACCGCTCTTCCCTGATTGTGCCGGAGTTGGCTGGATCGGCAGTGGAAATATCATTCCTCAACCATTTTCTAATCAAACGGGATATTCCGCATGCGGCGTGCCGCATCACGGCCGTTGATACCGAAGGGCACAAGATTGAATCACGTTTGCACCCGCTCAAGGAAGCAAGGGTATACACAATACCCTTGACGGGGATGGTGGACCGTCAAGTATCCAGTTACCTCGTTGATTTCTACACGCCGGAGAACCTTTACGTTCCATTCCCGGCGGTAATGGTTAACCACCATGGCCCTGGGTACCACAACATGGTCCACTCGTACAATCGTATTCTTAACGATGTATTTGAAGACGACGAGGTCAACAACCAGCAAGTGGCGGAGTCCTCCATCGATGTAAAGTTGGACTGGGAAACCGATACCTTTGTAGTCTTCACAGCTGGTTTCCAGCGATGCCAGGGAGACCTACAGCTAGAGCTAGACATCGCTGGCGAATTATATTTCTCATCCCTGGGACTAGACGTCCCCCGATTTTGCAATAAGGAAATATCCCTCCGAGAAGTATTTCCCGATGCGCCGTCGGGTGCCGGAATCTTGAAACTGCGGCAGCCGGACCAGTTCATGTTCTTCGGAAGAATGTTGGTGGGGCGGCGTGACGCCAGCGGCGCTTTCAGCGCTAACCACAGCTACTATGACTCCTCCTGCTCCGAGGAGTATTGGGACGATGATCGAGAATCTACCCGACTCTATCCCTACTTCCCCGAACACCATAATACGATTCGTATGTACCCAATCATGAGTCCCAGCCTTTTGGACGTAGGTGTCCGGTTTTATGACAGAGACGGGGTTATCCTGGCTGATGCGCATCTCGGCGAATTGGAAAGCCCCGGACACTCCTTTTTGGATGCTTCAGCGGAAGATTTAATTGACGCAAAAGGTATCCAACGTTCCGAAGTTGCAACATTCGAACTCGTATGCCGACCGTTGTCTGGCCGCACACCGACGCGAATCGTTCACCAGTTGGTTCAAGGTGTGGACAAGCTCCAATCTTCCATGAGCGTGGCTCTTTATAACCCCAATGCATCCCCATCAGGAACCAAGCAAGGTTCCACATGGGGGCAGGCAGTGGTGAGCGGTGACGTAGATTCGTGGCTTGGGATCGTAGGTGGCACCGCTCAAGGCGACACCAATGTCGAAGTCGTTTTCTATGGCGGCCAAGGTGAAATAACACGGCGGAACTGGAACCTGATAAAAAACGGTTCGCTGATGATTAACGTAGGCCAAGAGTTGGAGGCTGAGTTGGCGGAACTGCCCGCCGGTGGTGCTACTTACGTGTGGTATGTAGCCAAGGGGGATGATGCCAATCTTGCTGCTTTCGTAGTCGACCAACATCGTGAAACCGGCCACTGTTCAGGCGAGCACTCCTTTTGACCAGTCTTCATCTAGGCATAGGACGTTATGGTGAGCAAAGTACAGATCGGCAATAAATTGTTAGGCGACGGCGAGCCCTGCTTCATCATTGCTGAAGCAGGGTCCAACCACAATGGCAGCCTGGAACACGCCAAACGTCTCATCGACGCAGCAGTAGAATCCGGCTCCGATTCTGTGAAATTTCAGCTTTTCCGCGCCAATAAACTCTATCCTAAGACCGCCGGGCAAAGCGATTATTTGAACTCAGAGCGCTCCATTTATGACATCATACAAGACATGGAGATGCCCTATGAATGGCTCCCAGAGTTGGCGGCTTACTGCCGGGAAGTGCGAATTATTTTCCTTTCTTCCGTATTCGACGAGGAGTCGGTTGACCAGCTGGATCCTTACGTGCCGGCCTACAAGATAGCGTCTTACGAGATGACTCATCTTCCCTTGGTCCGCTATATCGCCGGGAAAGGCAAACCGGTCATCATCTCTACTGGGACTGCCAATCTAGAAGAAGTTGCTGAGACCGTCGAAGCCTTTTTCGAAACGGGAAATCAAGATTTGGCTTTGATGCAATGCACCGCCTCCTATCCGGCTCCGGTGGAGTCTCTGAACCTAAATGCTATCACCACCCTTAAGAATGAATTTCGTGTACCGGTCGGACTATCGGACCACTCTAGGGACCCTTTGGTGGGCCCACTGGGAGCGATGGCCTTGGGAGCCAATCTCCTCGAAAAACACTTCACGTTGAGTAATCAACTGCCTGGACCCGACCATTCCTATGCCGTTGAGCCGGACGAACTACGTTTGATGATTCAGAAGGTGCGCGGCGTAGAGCAGGCCTTGGGTAGTGGAGTAAAGGAGAGGCACGGAACTGAGGATGAGCTATATGATTTCGCACGAAGGTACATATTCTCGTCTAGGCATATCGGGAAAGGCGAAGAATTAACAACTGAGAATACCGTGATTCTGCGCAAAGGCAAATTGGCTCTGGGACTGCTGCCAAAAGAGTTGGGTTCGGTGTTGGGCAAAAAGGCCGCAAGAGATATCGACCCGGAGCATCCGTTGAACCTGGGTGATTTTGCGTGACCACCCTCAAGGTGGCCTTCATGGGCGGTCAACAAGCCGGTTGTATAGGTTTGCTGACCCTCTATGCCGCCAGATGCAGTCCAACGGGTGTAGTGGCGTACGACGAATCGGTAGAGAAACTTGCGAAATCGCTTGGTTTACCGGTGTTCCCTTCGGTCCGAAACCCAGAATTTTGTGAAACACTCTCAAAAAGCGACGTCCTCGTCAGCGCCCATGGCCGCGAGATCGTTCCCAAGAGATTGCTGGGCACGCCACAGCTCGGGGGAATAAATGTCCATCCGTGTCTATACCGCTACAAAGGCGCCGATCCTGTCGGCAGACTTCTTAAAGAGGGAAACCCAAAAGCCAGTGTCGGTGTCCATTGTATGACCGAGAAGGTTGACGAGGGTGAAGTGCTAGTGGAGGAGTTCGTCCAGGTTGATGGCAAAGATACAGTTGAATCGATTTATAACGCCCTATATCCCTACTATGCCATAACTCTGGTCAAAGCTCTAGGGATAATGACGGAGAGGTTCCAAAAGGGCTGATGAAGGTTCTTTTTCGGGCCGATGCCGGTCCTCATATAGGTCTAGGGCACGTACAACGCTCCCTGTCTCTGGCCAACGCATTGAAAAAGCTGGGAGTTGAGAGCGTATTTTTGACCAACAGCGGGAATTCTCACGGCGAGCGGATCAAACGTTCTGGATTCCCAGTCCATCCGCTCAATGAAACCGAATCCTGGACATCCGGGGACGCTAAGGCCACTTTAGAAGCGGCAGAACAGCAGGGGTGCGCTGCCATGGTGGTTGACTCCCATGAGGCTGGCACAAACTATCTGACGCAGCTTAGAAACGCCGGTGTCTTCGTCGTAGTCCGGGACGATTTGGCCCTGTTCTCTTTTTCTTGCCAGGTTGTGGTCAATGGGAACGCCGACGCCCACGAGTTGCCCTACCGGTCCACCACCGAAGACACTGTCTTTCTTTTGGGTACTGAGTACATTGTATTACGGGACGAGTTCGGCGAAGCGCCATCGCGGCCCAAGAGCAGCGTCCAAAATATACTGGTGATTCTAGGTGGGACAGACGAGCACAACCTGATGCCGGGCATTTTGGATGAATTGGATGCGTTACCCGGTGATTTCAGTGTGACGGCGGTGGTGGGTCCCTTCTTTCACAACGCAACCGCCATCAAGTCGGCTGTAGAAAAGGCCCATCGGCCCATGAAGTTGGTTTATGGTCCAGACTCGGTACATGGCCTGATGTTAGACGCCGACTTGGCCATATCCGCCGCCGGTCAGACCCTTTATGAGTTGGCCTCCGTTGGGTGTCCCACCGTGGCGATTTCTGTGGCGCCCAACCAGCGAGGACAATTGAAGGCGTTGCAAGATGCCGGAGCTCTAGTGTCGGCCGGCGATGTTGAAAGCGACGATGTGATTACCGGGGTGGCAAGGGAACTGACCGGATTGCTGGACGATGTCAAGGTTCGGCAGGATATGGCCAAGGTTGGGCGAAGCCTGGTAGACGGCAGTGGAGCTTGCCGAGTGGCTCGGGCAATCGTTACAGAAATACGCCGATCCACCAAGCTGGATGCACCAAGCCACTCGGAACATATCATATGAAGAAGCTTCCCGCCCAGGTACTGGTCTTAGAAATCCACCCGGTAAACCTGTTGTTTTTCTGGCTCATGTCTTTCTTCGTCAAGATCTCGGTGCATCGGCTGCATTCTGCCTGTCCAGGCTTCTTTTCCGCGAGAGTCAATGTGTTGGACATGGAAAGGTACTTCACTCAAAATTCCGCCCACTGTTTCAGGTCCCAGGTATTGCAGCAGTGGGAGAATTTACTAAAGAAGTTCCCCGCAGATTCCTGGAATATGCGGTACGGTGGACATATTCTGGATTTCACCACCAAATCCAAGCAGGCCTTGAGCGGTCCTTTCGAGCGGCTTATCATGTTGATGGAGATACAGAATCAGGAAACCGGTTCCTCCAGACCCTATATAGCCGATTCCATGGAGAGCCGGTATCTTAAGAGGCTTGACCCTTCCTCCGGCTTATTCGCATACCCGACGCTCTCTCTTATCTCCGGAATAAACTCCATCCTTGATGGAGTGTTTCTCTACATATGGACCAGTCGCCAAATGATCATAACCCTTGGCGAATTGCTCTCCGGCTACTTGCACCGTGATGGTGGCCAGCGGCTTCCGGCACTGTCTATGCCTCTAATATGGAATGCGATTGTCCCTTATGAGTTGACCCTAGAGCCCAACCGCCGGTCCTTTGCATGGATCGTGGACGGTAAACATTTCGCCAAGGAGGACGTCCTCTTTATCCTGCCCCGGGGCGCCGAGAGTAGCGGGTTCTCCAGCTATCTCGCTCACACCATGCCTGAGTTGTATCGGCTTGTTCCCCGAAATATCCTGATGAAGTGCATACGGGATCTGACCATCGTCATGATGAAACACTTACTTCCGCTGCCCAGGGGTCTGGCAACCATGCACAAGGTGGGCTATCAGATCAAGATTGCCGCCTTAAAGCCGATCGTTCAGCATTACAAACCGGTCTCCTATGTAACCAGTATGAGAGACTTTGGCGTCGAAGACCCGTCCATAGTCTACTTGAATGCCATAGGTACCAAGACCGTGTTGTATTCCTTCAGCGCCAGTTATCATCTTCCCGGCGATGAACGTTGTGAGTGTGACTTCCGGAATATCGTCTTTGCGAATTTGCTGGTTTCGCACATGGTAGTCTGGCATAAGGATTTTCAAGAATATATCCAGGCGCACCCACAGGGTAAGACAAATATTAAAGTCATTGGTCCTTTAATGGTGGGGGATGAGAGCGTAATTGCTCTGCCACAAAATGACTTGCGGACCAGGGTGGGGCTTAGCCTATGTATCGAGCGCAAAGATCTGTGGTATATCTCCGCCTTTGATGTGGGTCCCAAATCCCGTTCCTCTAGAGAGTCGATGGGTTTTTATCCCAACTATAATACCGAAGAGTATATGGCGGGCTTCCTCGGGGATATGTATCGGCTCTTGCTGGAATTCGACCGCATCGTTCTGGTTTTTAAACCTTTGAGGAGTTTCGACAACCTCCAGAACGCTTACTCAAAAGAATTTATGGAAACAGTTCAAAGTATTCGAGATAACCCACGAGGTTTCATTCTCGAGGATGGGATCGATCCATGGATCCCGATAGGCATCGCGGATACGTGCATCGCTGTTGCCTATACCGTGCCACCGCTGGCTGCGATGCACCACGGCATACCAGGCATCTTTCATGACCCCACCGGATTCGTGCATAACCGAAGGAATTTGGCGATATCCCACAGTGTAACCCACGGCTATGACCAACTCAGCGATAATGTGCAGGCTCTTATGGCCGATGGCCCGACTCGCGATAAAGACCAAAAGGCAGCCATTTGGTCCAAGGCACGAGATTTCGTCGGAGAGTGCCCCGGGACGAGTTCCAGCAACCGTTTCAGGGAGTTTTTGCTCGAAACTCACGAGCGATAGGCACACACCAAGGCCAAAACAGCGATGTTTAAGAAATGCCCGGTACCAACCCGGCGGACGCCCATCGCGTTTCCACAGTGATGTCCGCTGACGAGTTTACGTTCTTGCCCCGTCTGGTGAGTGCCTGAGTACAGCGGAGTCACCCTGGTGATAAGAAAATCCGAGGTTGGACATGAAGTTCGACCGCACTGAGACTTGGGTTCTGATTAGCGTGGGGATATTTTCTATGTTGTTGATTTTGCCTCTAGTAATCGGCATCCGTTGTGATTTTACCTAGGAACGTGGCCACATGTGGCTGGCTTCCTGGTAATTAGGATCACAGCAACGGGTCAGAGGAAGGACCTCATCCCTAGTAATCCTGTAGTCTCAGTCTCAATTTTTAGGCCTCTTTTACTAATTAGCAAACCGATTAATCCAATCAACCCACCCACCACCATGGCCCGCGCGTCTATGGTGGCGAAGAACAATGAGGTCACCAAATCGCGATTCAGCTGCTCAAACAGCGTGTTCAAGAGATTAGCATTACTTCTACCGGGCTACCGACACGGGACGAGGCACCCTAGTAAACCATTCTCGCACTACGCCCATCACACCCCGCCTTACCCGCGCTGGTGTGACTCGCCACTAGACTCGAACTTTATTCCCACTGAGGAGACCTGCCATGCCCAAGAATGCTAAGACGACTGCCTAATTGTATTAAGAATTGATAACCAAGAGCAATTCCATGTTAATAAGCGATGTGGTGCCAGCATCCGTCAACAAGCAGGGTCAAAAAACAACTATCGAGCCACCATTGTTGATATGGAGTTTCCGGTTGAATTGCGGTGTCCCAAGCGAGTGGCAAGCTGGATTTTCCGCATCTGGATATTCGGTAAAAGACTTACTAGCGGGCTCAAAGTCAATTTAGTAGCAAGGGAGTATCGTGATGACTTTAGTTGACAAAAACATCCAGGCCAAAAACGCGGGTTGGAGCTTTGAAAATATTGCCGATGATTTTGATGAGCATGTACTCAAATCTGTCCCGCTATACGACGCTGGGCATGATTTGGTGTGCAAGCTCAGCGATTTCTTCATGCCCGAAAACTCGACAGTGATAGAGCTAGGCACTGCCACTGGTGTACTGGCTGAGAAATTCCTCAACCACAACAGCAGTCGGGGTGACATTAACTACATTGGCATTGATCGTGTGGACAGCATGCTGGAGAAAGCCAGAGACCGTTGCGCCGGGGATGAACGAGTCCTTTTCAAGAACGACGATATAGTCACCGAAGCACTTGATAAGAACGCGATGACTATCTCTTATTATACGATGCAATTTATTCACCCTAGGTCGAGGCAGGAAGTATTTAACAAGGTTTATCAAGCTCTGGAGTGGGGCGGAGCGTTCGTTTTATTTGAAAAAGTTCGCGCACCTGATGCAAGATTCCAGGACATAGCAGCCCAGTTGTACGTCGAATTCAAATTTGATCAGGGCTTCACCGACACGGAAATCATCGGTAAGCAACGTAGCCTAAAGGGAGTTCAGGAGCCTTTCTCCACGCAGGGCAACCTCGACCTGCTAAAGAGGGCAGGATTTAGCGACATGATGACGATTATGAAGTCGGTCTGTTTTGAAGGCTTCTTAGCCATTAAGTAACCTGTCCGGATGTAACCCTGCTATTACCTCAACGTCGTTGCCGCAAACTGCTGGTCTCCGATTGATATCTCAAATAGGGTATGTCGCTCTCGGCTTACCCAAAGAAGGAATCCGTGTGTGGAATATTAGGTCTAATTAACCCCCTCCACGAGTCCGGGCAAAGGTTCGAACGCGCACTGACACTGCTCTCCCATCGTGGACCAGAATGCTCCGAAGTGCAAAAACGCGGAAAAGTGGTCTTGGGTCACCGCCGTCTTTCCATCCAAGACTTGACGTCTGCGGCCAACCAACCGATGAGTGACTCAAGCCAAAATGTATGGATTACATTCAACGGGGAGATTTACAATTTCAAGGAGCTTCGACCAGAACTGGAGCGGTTGGGAAGCCGGTTCCAATCGCTGTCCGATACCGAGGTGATACTCCAAGGATATAAATGCTGGGGTTGGCCGCAAGTACTGGAGAGACTACAAGGCGACTTTGCCTTCGCGATTTACGACGAGGAGGCCGAACGTGTTGTCTTAGCAAGGGACCATCTAGGTAAGAAGCCGCTCTTCTATTCCAGCTGCGGAAGTACGTTTATTTTCGCCTCGGAAATCAAGGCGATAACTGACTATATTGGGCCCCGCCCGCTCGACCGATACGCGTCTCTCAACCCAATTCTGACGACTGGACTGGCGCCGCCAGGCATGACCATGTTCGAAGGCATACGAGAAGTCGAACCTGGGTGCTACCTTGAGTATTCGTTGAAATCCTCGGAGATACGGCACAAACGCTACTTTGACATAGCGGACATAGTCTCCAAATCTGCTTACCAGGAACTTTCAAGCACGCCCTCGGCGGAGCTGATTACGAGGTACTGTGGAGCGCTAGAGAATTCGGTCGCAACCCACCTTATCAGCGACGCCAAACTCGGCGTCATGTTCAGTTCCGGCGTAGATTCCAGCCTCATCTCCGCCGCTGCCATGAAGGGTGGCGACCCGGATATAGCTCTTTTTCATTTTGCCTCTGAGCTTCTAGATGCAACAGGCCACGCTTCTGCATTCCAACAAAGATTCACCGCGAACCTGAAAACGCTGAGGTTCAACGAGCAGGAAATTATTTACGAATTGCCAAAGATGGTTTACAACTACGAAACGGTCAATAAACAGGATGGGACAGTCCTAGGGTTGGTTTGCAAAGCGGCTCATAAGGAAGGCTACAAGGTTCTTTTAACGGGCGACGGTAGCGACGAACTGTTCGGCGGTTACCATGCCCATAAGTCGTTTTACACAAGAACAAGAGTAAACAACACCAGATTCCTCAAACTGATGTTCAGGTTCTTGAACAGAGCTTTCCCAGGTATAGGGCGATTGGGTGATACACCTAGGGGAACTGACTATTTCATGTTTCCCAGCGACCTGAATTTGCTGGAAGGTCCGCTGAATTTATTACTTCACAGCGGCACTAGGTTGTCTGGCTGGACCAAGTGTCTTGAGGCGTACGATTTCTTGGCTAATCCGGCCGAGAGGGAGACTGCGGCATATTTGCTGGACGATATAAATTACCGGCTTCAGCGATTTATGATACGCTCGGACAGGATAGGTATGATGGAGTCAGTCGAGCTGCGGATGCCCTTCCTGTATATGCCACTTGTCAAGCTGGCAGTGAACACCCCCCTTAAATGGAGACTTGGAACGAGCCTTTTTTCTCGGCGCCCGGACGCCTTGTCGCCATTCAGCGAGAAGAAAATCGTAAAGGAGATGGCCAAGAGGTTTTCAGTGCCCAAAGACATTGTGTACCGCAGAAAAATCGGTACCCCATTCAACGGCTCCCAACAAATTAGGCGCCTGACGGAAAGATTTCCCTTTAAAAACGTGGCCGAGTTCTTCGAAATCCCAGAGTATCGGATCCGTGATATCCTGCTGAAGTCATTCGACCCGGATGTTGGTAGGCTTCGATGGAGCATGCTTGCCACCGAAGTCCTTATCCGTGAATTTGTGCACCAAGAGAATCATGAGCTGATTTCCGACGAGTTCCGGGCCATTCTTAGAGTGAAGTAACCAGAGACGTAAGGCGGCAGATTGTGGCGACGTTATCGTGGATAATATGACGAGCAAGGGAGCGAGCCGAGAAAAGCTCGACATTGAGCACTTCCTGATTCGCAAGGTCGAGGAGGAACTCAAAACCTATACGGCCCTAGACCTCATCTCCAAGCCAGTAACGGATTTGGTAGCCGATTGGCACCGTAGACTGGACAAAGAACCCCAACGTTTCATTACTGACGATTTAACCATCAACCACCAAGCTTTACGAAATTTTAGACGGCTACAGATATTGGTCAATGACATCCCTAACCATGACGATCACAAGTTCAGTTTGAAGAGTCTGCTGGGTGGAGGGCGCCGTGGCCAGAGGAAAGCATTGCGAGAGTACCTGACGGTTCTGAAGGATTGCGGCTACGAGGACCTGCTTCGCAAGTATCCCTGTCACCCGGCTGGAAATCCTCACGTCTTCCAGTATGAAGGCTTTCGGTACACGCATCGCTGGTTCAAGCACATTTACTTGCTGGGCTTGTTGAACCAGGTTTTGGGTTCGCGATTAAGGCAAAACTTTGTCGGACTGGACATAGGAAGTAGTTACGGGGTTTTTTCAAGCCTGGTGAAAAAGGAGTACCCAGAATCTCATCACATCTTGGTGGATTTCCCATATCAGTTGCTCTTGGCGCATTATTTTCTAAGCGCCTGCTTTCCCGAAGCCCGGATCGCCGGGATAGAAGATGTTTCCAACGCAGGCACAATCTCCAGGGAATTTGTCGAAAGATACGACTTCGTTCTGGTACCTTGCAGCCTTTACCAAAAAATCGCAGCAGGAACGGGGGACCTTGTCACTAATTTCGCTTCGTTTGGAGAGATGCGCCCACATTGGCTCGACTACTATATGAAAGCCCCGCCGTTTCTCACAGCAATGTATTTCTTCACAGCCAACCACGTACAGTCGTCCCCGACATACGACACCGATGTAAGTATATTGGATTACCCTATCTGGGACCCTGAGAAAAAACTCCACTTCGGTAATTCTCCCGGCTTCTCCGGCTATTTCGCTTATCGTAGACGGGCCATGGTCTTATATGAAAAAAGGGCATACGCTCCATTTTTCGAATACATAGGCGAGATTTAAGCAGATCTCCAGTGCGCTACGCGGCAAGGGTTTATGGTTCATTGGAGTAGGCAAGGCAGCCCAAGATTGGCTATGCTGACCGGCGAGTTTGCACATTGGAGCCCACCTTGAAAATGTGTGTATCATCCTCCAACAACGGATTGAATCATCGAATCTAAAATAGTCGTCGTTATTCCTGCCCGGCTGCAGTCAACACGCCTTCCCGGCAAAGTCCTGGCGGAGATACACGGCCGCCCGATGCTTTGGCATGTTTACGATCGGGCCAAACAGGCCAAACTACCAACTGAGGTGTTGATCGCAACGGACTCTGAAGAAGTCGCTCAACAGGCCAGCAGTTGGGGCGCCAGGGCAATAATGACCTCCGCCGACTGCACGTGCGGGACTGACCGGATCGCGTCGATGGTCGATCAACTGGACGCTGAGATAATAATCAATGTCCAAGGCGACGAACCTTTAATCGACCCTGAACTGATAGACGAGTTGGGTCGCCGCGCCAGGGAATGCGACGCCGACATGGTAACTCCCGTGATTAAGATCAGCGATCTCGAAGTGCTGATGAGTCCCACTACGGTCAAAGTAGTGATGAGGCAAGACGGTACAGTTCTGTACTTTTCCAGAAGCCCGATGCCCTTCATTCGAGACGCTGCGCCTGAAAGCTGGATTGAGAAGAACGACTTCTGGCTTCAGGTCGGAACATATGCATTCCGAAAGAACGTGCTGTTGGAATACAAGGGTTGGTCCGAGAGCGCTCTGGAAAGCGTAGAGAAGGTAGAGCAGCTACGTTTTCTGGAGGCGGAAAAAACGATTCAAACCTTTGAGACCCACTTTCATTCGATGGCGGTCGATACGCCGGAGGACTTGGAAAAAGTCCGGCAGATCATGGCCCCGTAACTTACGTGGGAACAAGGCTCACAAGTTCTCACCACACATTTTGGGAGGGGATAACGATGATTCAGTTGACTGGCGAAGAACTCGCGAGACGGGCAAAACAGCTTAAACTACTGGTCCTCGACGTTGATGGAGTTCTCACTGAAGGAGAACTGATTCTAATCGGAGAGGACTTGGAAGCCAAACGGTTTTTTATACATGACGGCATGGGCATCATCTTCTTGAGGACTGCGGGAATTAAAGTGGCTATCATCTCCGGTAGGATATCTCCCATGGTGCGCCGACGCGCCCATGAATTGAAGATTGACGAGGTCAGCGAGGGGTTTTTCTTCAAACAAGAAGGCTTGGAAGCCTTGCTGCAGAAGTTAGACCTGGAGCCTCACGAAGCCGGATACATGGGTGATGACATACACGATGTACCAGCGATGAAGCTGGTGGGATTGCCCATCTCCGTAGCGAACGCCCGGCCTGAGGCAAAAGACCATAGCGTTTACGTTACTACCGATCCTGGAGGACATGGAGCAGTCAGGGAGGTGGCGGAATGGTTGCTGGAATTACGGGGAGAAAAAGAATCAATCTTCGCGCAGTTCATGCAGACTTCGCAGGAAAAGGCGAAGAACCCAATCTCTGAATCCGACCTTTCTTCTTTGCCCACTTACTCAATCACAGACCGCGCCGGTGCGGTGTAGCAAGCTGAGATAAATTTCAGAACCCCGGGTGTTACCTCCAAAACCAGTTCAAAATGCAATTGCCGACTAACTTCCACTGATTCTCGATCCCATCGATATCACAGACTCGACACGCCTCGCTGATGTCTTGGGGAATTCTGTATATAGAACAAGGGAGATTGGGTAGATGGCCGAAGTGACCAAGCAGATGCAAGAGTGGGGCAGTGCGTTTGGGCGGGAGTATACAGACAGAAATGCCAGCGATGTTGATCAGATGGAGCTTCTCTACAAAGAGCGCTTTGGTCTTGCTAGGACGGAGATTAACCAGCAGTTTTTCTCGGACTTAGATCCGTCCATGCGCATTTTGGAGGTGGGTTGTAACATTGGAAATCAACTGATATGCCTGCAGAGAATGGGATTTCGCAACCTGTACGGTATAGAGATCCAAAGTTACGCCGTTGAGATTGCCAAGGGCAGGACTCAGGATATCAATATAATAACGGGCAGCGCCTTTGATATACCCTTCAAAGACTGCTTTTTCGACCTTGTATTTACATCCGGCGTACTGATACACATCAAGCCAGCCGACCTTCCCAAGGTTATAACTGAGATACACCGCTGTACGAACAAGTACATCTGGGGCATGGAATACTATGCGGATACCGTCACTGAAGTGAACTACCGGGGCCACGAAGAGTTATTGTGGAAAGATAACTTCGCGAGGAGGTACCTGGACCTGTTTCCAAACATGGGGATTGTCAAAGAGAAACACTTCAGCTACCCGGATAGTGATAATGAAGACACGATGTACCTCCTGAGTAAGTCCAGCTGATTTGGCAGAGCGTCTACAGCCACGCGCTCGGGAATCAGTCAGGAAGGAATCTCCCCAACGTTTGAGATTAGCTCTGGTTTGGATGAGGTGGACCTCGTTCTCGGTAGGCGCCGACGGAGGGTATAGGATTGCCAACAAAGTTCCGGAAGTTGGTCACGGATCGGCTCAGCGATAGTCGCAAAGGTAAGCTATTACAGCAGCGTGCCCGAGCCAGATTCGCACTGCACAAGTTACTGGGCAAGGACAGTGGAAACGAGTTAGTAGCTTCTACGATCGCCCCGATTTTCGTGATTGGCACAAATAGAAGCGGCGCTTCCGTGTGCACGCTGATGTTGAGCAAGCATCCGGAGATTGAAGGAATCTTTCAGGGTGTGGAGACCAGTCATCAGATCGGCGCCAGTGGGCATGCCGCCAACAGAGTTGAAGCGAATCACATCTGGCGAAGTTTGGCCAGACCGGATTTCGACATCACACAAGGTGAGAGTATACTGTGGGGGTTGCCGGAATCAATCTCGAGAGTGTACATTGGTTCCGTTTCAGAAGGCGAGAAGCGTCAACTTATTGATGAGCTTTTGGCTGCAAGAGCAACTACCAAAATACCTCTGGTTATGAACAGTCACAATGTATTTCGTATCCCGCTAATCAAAGGTCTGTTTCCAGAAGCGAGATTTGTTCTTATGACCCGCGACCATGAGTCGTTCATAAAAAGCGGCAAACACAAATGGACGACAGACCGAGAGGTTGGCGTCCTAGGTCCGGATAGCTATATCGACTACCCGCACATCGGCTTACATTGGCTGCTCATAAATGCTATCGCCTTGTACGATCTCAAGAAATACGCCCCAGCAGATTATATTCATATCAAGCTGCAAGATTTGCATGGGACGGCGGTAGAAAGGACTGAGATTATCAACCGGGTGTTCGGTTTCCTTGGGCTAGATTCCATAGAGATGCTGGACGATGTGTTTGATGATGGCTTCATATTTACCCGGTCGGAAGGTAGCGGAGAGATAGACGTGCTTTCTCTACTTGTTAACAACCTTTTTGACTATGAGAATGGATTGGATCAACCAGATTGATGTGGTCCCGCAATCAGCTCGGTAATCAGGAGATATGGTGGTTTTGATAAGTGGCTAAAAAGATACTTTGTACGTTGGGTCCGGCCTCTCTTAATCCAGATACATTGGCCCGTCTTGACCTTCTCGGGGTTGACCTGTTCCGTCTCAATCTGTCCCACACCCCAGTGGATCGGATCGAGGAGTTTGTGAGCCTTATCCGGGAACATTCTGACATCCCCATCTGCCTAGACACCCAAGGAGCCCAAGCTCGAACAGGCTCGTTCGTTGATGGTATCGTTAGTCTGCAACAAGGGGAAATAGTCGACTTCGTGCCGACTACAACCCTGGGCGACGGCGGCCGCGTTCCCCTTCATCCTGCTGCGTTCTTGCGCCAACTAGAAGTAGGGGATTTGCTCAGCATTGACTTCGATTCGGTGCTGTTGCAAGTAGTGGAGTCTGGAGCCACCTGTCGAGGTTGGGTTGTAAGCGGGGGAACGATTGGGTCTAACAAGGCCATTTCGATTATCGACCGGCCTCTGATTCTACCCGCTATGACGGATACGGACTACGCGGCGATAGATGTTGGAATCCGTCTTGATATACCGAGTGTAGCCCTTTCCTTCGCCAATAGCCGTAGCGATGTGGAGCTGCTGCGCAGTATTGTCGGTAATCAAGTGCAAATCATTGCCAAGATTGAGAGCCGACGGGGCGCCGATAATCTGGTGGAGATTCTAGACATTGCTGACGCGATTCTCATTGACCGTGGTGACCTCTCCCGCGAAGTTCCTCTTGAGGGCTTGCCATTTATTCAAAAACAGATTATTCAGCATGCCAATGACAAGCAGGTGCCGGTATACGTCGCCACCAACTTGTTGGAATCGATGGTTGCCAGTTCCCAGCCTACCAGGGCAGAAGTTAACGATGTAATCAATACATTATTAGATGGAGCTGATGGGTTGGTTCTAGCTGCTGAAACCGCGATCGGTAAGCACCCAGTCCAGTGCGTGGCGATGATTAAGGCGCTTATCCACCAGTACGAGTCTCGCATAACGTCGCCGCAACGCGTCCTCTCTGCCCAATTATCCCCGAGGCTTATTTCTCCCCATGGGGGTAAGCTGGTGAATCGAGTGTTGACCGGCTACGACAGCAAGGAACTGGAGGGCCTACTATCTTGCGAAGTTGATGAGCTTCAGATGATGGATGCCAGGCAGATTGCCGTCGGAACTTTTTCGCCCCTTGAAGGCTTCATGGGACGAGACGAACTGGAAAGTGTGCTGGCAAACAATCGGTTGCTTAACGGAACTGTGTGGACTATGCCAATCTTGTTCCAACTTCCCGCCGTGCCAACCCCAGAGTACGCCACCGGCGAAACCTTAGCGCTGTGTACACGAGGAAAAGCCCAGGCCCTGATCAAAATCAGCGAGAGCTTCACTTACGATCTGTCAGACCTGGCGGAGAAGTGGTTCGGTACTTCGGACCAGGGACATCCCGGCGTCAGGCGCCTCATGCAAGGAAGCAACCATTTCTTGGCTGGCGAAGTAGATTTGCTCGCCCAAGGCCTGGAGCACCAGCAGACGTTCGAGCTAACGCCGGTGCAGGCAAGACTTGTTTTCGATCATCTTCGTTGGGAACGCGTCATCGGATTTCATACTCGGAATGCCGCCCACCGCGCCCATGAATACCTTCAGGATAAGGCGCTGGTCGACCACCATGGAGACGGTTTGTTCATCCATCCTGTGGTCGGGCCCAAGAAGGCCGGCGATTTTGCTAGCCAGGTCATCATGAAAACCTATCAACTGTCGATCGCCTCCTACTATCCACCCGGCCAAGTAGTTTTAGGTGCCTTCGCTAACTACCCCCGGTATGGAGGCCCGAGAGAGGCTGTGTTTACCGCATTGTGCCGCCAGAACTTTGGTTGTAGCCACTTTATCGTCGGACGGGACCATACCGGCGTCAACGGCTATTACTCACCAGATGGCGCCCAGCGGCTCTTCAACGAGATAGGCGATTTCACTATTCAACCCATCTTTTTCGGTGAGGTTTACTACTGCGAACGGTGCGCCGAACACGTCGAGGGCTGCAAGCATGGCCATGAGTTCAGCCAACGAATCACCGGCACTTGGGCTAGAGATTTCTTGAGTCAGGGCAATATGTTGCCAGAATGGTATATGCGGGAACCGGTCTCACGCCTAATCTTGGATGAGATGAAGAATGGCAGTGACGTGTTCGCAGTCTGATGTCTTGCAAAATCGCGTGGTTCACAGGACTGTCTGGCTCAGGAAAATCGACTATCGCCAATAAAGCATCCGAGATATTGACCGAACTTGGCTGCCGCGTAATGACACTGGATGGGGATGTAGTCCGGTCCCAACTCCACCGGCACCTGGGATTCAGCCGGAAGGACATTGAGGAAAACAATCGTCTCATCGCTGGATTGTGCAAAGAGTCAATGACCGAGTTCGACGTGATACTCGTGCCCATCATCTCTCCATTTCGAGACTCTAGGAAGGCAGCGCGCGAGGTCCTTGGCACCGCCTTCGCTGAGGTTCATATCTACGCCTCATTACCAGAGGTGCAGAGAAGGGACCCAAATGGCATATATGAAAAGGAACGGCAAGGGTTGTTCCCCGGCCTGATTGGCGTAGCAAAAGAGGTGCCATACCAGGCCCCAACTGACCCTGATGTTTTTCTTGATACTGAGAAGCATGACGCTGAGCATTGCGCTAACCAATTGGTCGAATTCTTAGTGACCACAGAACAATCCACTTGAGATTTCAGCGCATCGTCAAACTGGCCAAGGAGCCGGTTCAGCGTCTTCTCTGACGCGCCACTACGGAAATGAAACTGTGCTTATGCTTCCATTGTTTATGTGAGTCTTACGACGAAGTTGTCGGTGAGGCGCGGGATCTGTTCGTCTCGTTAGCTGATATGCGTGACCTTATCGAATGCCTCCTGAACCGGGGATACCGGTTCGGTTCTGTAGAAGATTCGGCGGACAACACGATTTCGATTACCTTCGATGACGGATACTATAACAATCTGCTCTTTAGTGAACTTGCCCAGCAATATAAGATTCCTTACCTGGTGTTCGTTTCCACCTACTACACCCAGTCCGGAGAAGGATTCCCATGGCTAATGGCCGAAGGTCAGAGCTACGACCAGATGTACCAGTTTGACTACTACGCCCATCACCAAGCGGACGACAGCCGTCCAACTCCTTCAAAGGATGATTCTCCCCAGCGGCCATTAACGGTTAATGAGTTGTCTAAGATGGCGAGTAATGGTCTTGCCGAGATTGGCAGTCATGGTTACTATCACCAGCCCTTGTCCAAAGAGTTTGAGACCTATCTCGGGCAGGAGATGTCAGTGTCGGTGTCATTCCTAGAGAAGGAGCTGGGCGTCAAGCCCAGGTACTACGCATTGGCTAATGGGATGTACACCAAGCAGGTTATGAACGGGCTTTTGAGTTGCTTCACGAAAGTGTTCACCATTGAGGGTTTACCTTACGCGGCTAAGGATAGGATAGTACATAGGGTTAGCTTAACCAGTCCCAGTGTCTCCGCCCCTCTCATAGATCAGATAGACACCGCAACATTTCCCCCTAGACGGTTCAAAAGGGCGGTTCGCACCAGAAGGCGAATGCTTTGATTCCCTTAAGGATTCCTTGAAGTCGGTAATCGTAGGCGACCGGCTAGACCAGTTGCAAAGAGCGCTTGACCGCCGCCCTGGACCGGTGAACTTCATACACCTGACGATAACAAGGGAGAGCTTTCAAGTACGTGACTGCCTCCGCAAGCGGGCGGACACCCAAGAACTCCCGGCTGGGGCGATGTTTAGGCAGCGCAGAGAGAGTTTTCGCAAGAAATACATACAGCTTGTCGGACAGCTGAATCGTGACAACCAATGCCTGGAATGGTGGGGGACCCCCCTAACAGACAAGATTCCCCATAGACCGGATCTGTACCGGGACATCGCGTATTTTCTACTTGTAGTAGAACTAGTGGGTCTCCGAACTGAGACGCTAGTGGTCATCTCAGATAGCGCCGATCTGAGTGCCCAGGTTATGGAGTGGGCCAGTGGCCAAGAGGAAGTGGAGGCGTTAGATCTAGTTAAGACACGATGGACTTGGAGGAGAATCCTTAAAAACTATTCACCCGCGGGTATCATAATCGCCTTTTTCAGATTGGTTTGCGGTCGATGGTTCTTCAGCCGCCGCTTTCATCTTCCACGGAATACCCAGGTCGGGCAACTGGTCATTAACAGTCTTACGCACATCCATTCCTTCCCACAGCCCGGGAAGTACCTGGACGCGTACTTCGCTCCTTTGGTTGATTCTTGGGTCGAATCGAAACAGAAGGGATTTATCCTCGCCGGAGTCCAAGAACAGGCAACCACCCAGCTAAAAAAGCTAAGGTCAGTTCATGGTAACCTGCCCATCCTGCCAGTCGAATCCTGTCTCACTTTTGGGAATATTCTATCTGCCTTGTTCCGGGCGATGAAATGGTATTTCAAGTTTCCTCGCCTGAAGGGCTTGGCGAAGATAGACGGAACAAACGTGAGTTGTTTGGTGAAGCGGGCTGTTACCGAGGAGCGCCACTCTGGAAGCCTATTTATGAACCTCGGGGTGTACTATGCAGCGAGAAACTTGGCAAGAACCGTTCCAGTGGACCGTTGGTTTTATCCTTTCGAAAACCTAGCTTGGGAAAGGATGCTTCTCATTGGTGCGTACAATGCCTCGAAAGAGATACGGATGGTCGGATATCAACATACGTCGTTAACTAAAGCTCAAACCGACATCCTGCTGCCTGAGCAACTGGATTCCATGATGCCGCTTCCCAAATCGATTCTCACTACGGGAGACGTGACCAGAGAGTGGCTGGAAGCCGAAGGCAATTATCCCTCGAGTATTACAATCAAAACCGCGTGCGCCCTTCGTCAAACTCTCTTTTCAACCTCGGAAGCAAAACCCCGAGGACTACGGCTAACCAGATTGTTGGTGGCCCTAGCGACAAGCATGGACGAATATGTCCGAGCGTTGGTGTTTCTGGAACAAGCGTTTGCGGGCGTATCCGGCTATGAAATAAATGTTCGGCCACATCCAACGATTCCTATCGGTCCTGCATTAGAAACTTCGCCGGTGTCCCATCCTAATTTTTCGATCGGTAACGAAAGATCGCTTAGCGGGGACTTGCAGTGGGCGGATGTGGCGCTATACGCTTCTTCTACAGTGGGCTTGGAAGCCCTGCAGCTCGGCATCCCCGCGATTTACCTCGACCTGGGTAATGTACTCGACACCGACCCCATTGTTGACTGGGAACGATTCAAGTGGCGAATTACAGATCCGCCCCAGCTTATTGAAACACTGCGGGAGATCGAGGGTTTATCGGAGGCAGATTACCAGACCCTACAGAGGGAAGGGCAAGAATACGCCGCGAGGTATCTCCGGCCGGTTACAGAAAGCGCTCTCCAGGTTTTTTTGGATGCGTAAATACAATTGCATAAATCATCACAGAAACGGCATTTGAAAGTTACTTTGAACGGTAATTTGACATGAACCCCAATCTCACCGTCCTAATGACTGTCTACAATGGCGAGGCGTATCTGCGTATCGCCATGGATAGTATCCTGCAGCAAACGTATTTCGATTTCTGCTTTTTAATCATAGACGATGCATCTACCGATAGCTCCCGTGAGATTGTTCGGACCTACAAAGACGAGCGGATCCAGTTAGTCTGTCTCGACCAGAATGTGGGCCAAACCGCAGCTTTAAACATTGGATTGCGCCGGGCGTCAACTACGTGGATCGCGCGCATGGATGCTGACGATTATTCGGCCCCGACTCGATTGGAAGAACAGATGCAGGCCTTGGATGCCGATCCCTCACTTAGTTGCGTTGGGACCCACGTTTGGATGTTTCGTGATGATCCTCAAATAATTGACAAGGTGATTGCTACTCCCCTACATCATGCGGATATCGAACGTATGCTGTTGCGGGGGACGCCGATGATTCATGGGAGCATCATAGTGAACCGGGATGCGATCCTGGACGTTGGCGCCTTCGATGAACACTTTCGACTTACTTCTGACGTGGATATGTACGACCGGCTGTTGCCCAAGTACACCGTCGCCAACATCCCAAGTCAGCTTTTGGGGGTCCGCCAGCATGAGAATCAATCCTCTCATTCAAAGGTCGTCTTTGATGAGAGTATCGAGATTTGTTCCCGCAGACTTATGACAAGTGGCTTTTCGCATCAGGATGCCGTAATCACCCGTGCTAACCTGGCTCGCTCACACCTTTTTCGTGCCCGCATTTTTGGAAGAGAACACAAGTATATGGAGATGGGCAAAGACATATCACGTGGATTTCGGCGCTCACCCCAAACCTTTTTCTGGCATTTCCTTTCAATTTTTGTGGTCCGCCAAATCTCTGAACGAAATAGGTCTAAGCTGAGGAGTTTGCTCACGCGGCGTGCTCCAAAGCTTGTAAGCCGGATATGACCGTTGGAACAATCGTGAATGCGTAATCGAGCCGCGTGACGCTTTCATAGAAGAGCCTTATTCTGAAAAAACCACATTGGTAAGGTAAATATACGATGAAGATCGAGAACATTAAAAAAGACGGCAATTACTATAGCCCTTGGAAGACGCTAAACCAGCGGGACGGGATAGCCTTGCTCAAAGCCGGAGAGATGTTCGCTCCCAAAGACCTTCAGGTAGACTTGGAGGCCTATTGCCCCCATTCCTGTGAGTTCTGTAGCTACAGAAACGTGAACTGGCAAGACCACGGTATGGACTTTGAGGAGCCCGGAAAACGGGTTCCTGAAGAAACCGGTTTGGCTAAAGACATTGCCATGCGGATTCCGCGCGAGATGTACGAAGCGGGGATACCGTCCATAGAACTGACCGGCGGTGGTGAACCTATGGTCTACCCGTACATCAGAGAGTTTCTTGATGAGTTGGCTAAATACCCTATAGAGTTGGCGATCGTTACCAACGGAGCTTCCTTGAATGAGGAGATTCAAAGCCGCCTTAAGAATCTGAAGTGGATACGCTTCAGTGTTGACGCAGTCACAGCGGAAACCCACTCCAAAGTTCACCGGGTTCCGACGACCGTCTTCGACATCGTACTGAAGCACATCAAAGAAATCGTTGCCCGGAAGTTTGAAGACTGCCGGGTCGGCGTAAGCTTCGTCATCACCAAGCACAACTATCATGAGATTGAAGAGGCTGCTCACTTCTTCAAAGACCTGGGAGTCGACAACCTCAGGATTACCTTCACCTATGACCCGGAGGGGGAAGGGGGACTTTCCCCGGAAGAATCGAGGACTGCTGAGCGATCCCTGAACCGCGCCCGAAGTATTCAGGACGATGATTTCAAGGTGTTTGGCACCATGCGAAGGCTGGAATTCTACTCCCAGCCTAACACCGACTTCCACTTCTGTGGCTACCAGTTTTTCACATGGGCTGTTGGCTACGAAGGATTGGTCTACCCTTGTTGCATCATGAAATACCACACTGGATCAGCTCTTGGCGATTTGGGGACTCATTCGCTGAAAGAACTGATTCACTCAGAGAGACGGAAACGGTTTATTGACGACTTTGATGTGACCAAGTGTAAGGCATGCTGGCTAAGGGACAAGAACCAGTTCATCGAGTATATGCTGGCCGAAAACCCGCAGCATATCAACTACGTATAGTAGGCAATGGTGAGAGACCCATGCTCAAACGTAGACTAAGCAAGCTTAAATGGAATCTGCTGGACATCAAGGGGCGGCTGCTCCGGAATAGGGTGTCTCCGCATCAAGGCTTTCCGGCCCATGGTCTGAGTGATTATCAGATCTACCCTAAGGGTGGTAACCTGACCCTGGATTTCTTCACCCAGCCGACGGAGCAATACCCAAAGCTCATCGACCGGAATACGCCTATCACGTCCATCGGAAGTTGCTTCGCCATCGAGATTAGGCATCATCTTAGAGACGCCAAATTTAACTTCATAAATACCAAAGAATCTTGGGCTGGCTCCGCTGAATGGGGCCGGGTGGACACCACCAAGAACCTACATCAGATCTTTCAATACAGCTTTGCCGAATTTCTACCGGAAGTCCGTTTTTGCCACACGTCCAAAGGATATTTCGATCCATACCGGGACGGACCGGTCTACGATTCGGAAGAAGCAGCCGAGAAGGGGCTGCTTGAGCATTACGAGGAATCGCGGCAGGCTTTCACGTCTTGTAAGGTTCTAATCATGACTCCCGGCCAGAATGAGGCCTGGACCAATAGAAGTGATGGAACAGCCTGGTACCTGAAACCCCCACCGGAAACCTTCGCTAAATATGGTGAAGACCACTTTTATCCCAGGCGTTTCACCCTGGCGGAGAACGTTGAGAATCTCAGCGGCGCTATGGAATTACTATGGGCCAACAACCCGAAAGCCCAAGTGATATTTACCGTTTCCCCCGTCCCTAGCTGGGCTACTTTCTACGATACGAATATCGCTGTCAGATCTTTTGAGAATAAGGCTATATTGCTCCTGGCTGTGAAAGAGGTCATTAGCCAATATCCTGATCGAGCTTTTTACTTCCCGAGTTTTGAAATGGCGATGCTATCCCACAACGTCAACTTTAATCTGGACAACCGACACGTTAGAACACCAGTGGTCGATGGCATTATGGCTTCCTTCGACAAACGCTTTCTAGTCGACGCTTAAATGGCTGGAGAGTCAGGTATGAGATTCTCTCTAATCTTGGCTACGGTCGACAGGACTGAGGAAGTAAAGCGGTTCCTAGAATCCTTGGATGCCCAGACCTACAAGGAATTTGAGTTGATCGTCGTAGACCAGAACTCTGACACGAGGCTTTCGTCGATCCTAGAATCCTATGTGAAGTCTTTTTCAATCCTTCACCTCCATACACCACAGGAGCGTGGAGCATCGAAAGCAAGAAACTTGGGTTTTCAGAATATGAATGGGGCTATCATTTCCTGCCCGGACGACGATTGCTGGTATCCGCCGCGACTCTTGGAGCAAGCGGCATCTCTCCTGAATGAGTACCCGGAGGCTGATGGGGTTAGCGGGCGTTTGATGTCAGACCCTGACCAGTTGGCTCAAGACAATCAAATCTCGTCGACCTCGGGCCCGTTTATCCGCAGTCCGCTGAAAGTTATGGATATCCCTGGAATGGTTGGCCTTTTCCTGCGGACTAAGGTGGTGGACGACGTCGGATCGTTCGACGAAACGCTGGGTCCGGGCGCTGGAACCCCCTGGGGCTCAGGGGAAGACACCGACTATCATTTGCGCATATTGAAAGCCGGATTCAATCTGTGCTCCAATTCTGAACTTGTAGTGTTTCATCCAACGGTAGACTCCTATTACGCCGAAGGGAGAGACCTGGAACGCTCCTACCGTTATGGAGCGGGAAGGGCCAGAGTATGGAGACGTTACAGTCTTCCCCGGTGGTATTTCCCGTACCAAGTGGCAAGGTCTTTAGCAGGAGTATTTCTTAGCCTGGCGAAAGGACAGCGGTTCAAGGCCATTTGGCATTGGGGAGCCTTCAGGGGAAAACTCCGGGGTTGGTTTTCCGAGAATGAATGACAAGCATGGTCTTCACCGGCTGGAGATCCGGAATGTTGATTTTAGGCGTAGGATTCCCAACGGGGTTGTACCAACCTTTCGACAGCGTCGCGAATGTAACGGCCGCTCCTCAAGATTATCGTCGTTTAGCTCAGAGTATGATACCTGGTCAGGAAAGATCGCATTACACATGGGTCGAGCTAAATCTACCTACAAGCTGGCCGTCGTCTTCCCGACTTGTTTCTAATATCAGGTACCGCTATTTCGTGAATTAGCGACTCATCCACGCATAGATCTGACGGTCTACTTTCGCTCGGACGAGGCACACCACGCACGAGACGTCCGAGAGATGTATCATATTGACCGGCAATGGGGAGATGAATACGGGTTGTTGACCGGATACCGGCACAAGTTTCTACCGAATTGGTTTCCGAAACCGTCCTACTTGATCTGCTGGAAGCGTACCGGCGTTTGAGTCACCAAGGAAAATCCCTAGTTATAGTCGGCGATGGTCAACTCCGAAAAGTGCTTCAAGACTATTCAGAGAAACACAACTTGGACTCAGTCCGTTTTTTGGGTTTCCGCGACAGAAATGAGATTATGGGATATTACGCTACAGCCAATCTGTTAGTGCTTCCGTCAGGCCGCGAGACCTGGGGATTGGTAATCAACTCGGCCATGTGCATTGAACTGCCTATCATCGCGACCTATCAGGTCGGCGCCGACCTGATAGGTCGCGATGGGGAGAACGGTTTCGTTTACCCATCCGGAGATACGAACGCATTGGTCCGCTGCTTGCAAAAGGTAGGGGATTTCACCGATGAAGAGCGTCTGCTGATGGGGGAAGTCCAGGCAGATGATAGACAGTTGAGGCAATCGAGATTCAGCCAAATCCTTGGACCGGTATTTTGATTTCGTCTACTCAGAGTGATTACCTGCCAAATATGATTTGCCGGTTCACAGCCGTGCTCAATGGCGTACCAGCCGGCACTAAACGCAGCTGCGTCCCCGCTTGGCCGCAGTGTTGCTTGACTATCGCAAATCAGGTGTCCAGATGACACCCCGCAAACTGGCATTCGCCGTGTATCGCGTACTGAGGAACACCGCCAGAGCCAGCGGCCAAATGGGACTTATAAGACGGCTGGGTGGCCCCTTTGTGGGTCGGCTCTTGTACAAAATTTCACCAGGAGGCACCGGTCCTGTTCAACTGCACGGCCACTCAATGTACCTAGCTTCCTCAGGAAGTTTTCCTCCTTTGGACATGGCTATGGCCAGGTATGAACCCGGGACGACGATGCTATTTTCGGAAATTATTAAACCCGGGATGGTAGTCGTTGATGTCGGAGCCCACGTGGGGTACTTCACCTTGCTTGCGGCTAACAAAGTGGGACCGACAGGAAAAATCTATGCTTTCGAGCCCGACCAGAACAACCATGCTCTTCTTTTAAAGAATATCGAGATGAATGGCTATGACAATGTTGTGGCGACGCAGATGGCTGTGTCGAATCGAAAGGGTACCTCAGTCCTCTACCTTACCGCCTTGGATAGCGGCAGGCACAGTATGTACCACCATGGTCTCCCCGAGCGGGGAAGCATAGCTATAGAAACGACGACGCTGGACTCTTTTTTTTCCTCCGAAGGGAGCGATCGTGCGGACCTGATTAAAGTTGATGTAGAGGGGGCAGAAGTATCAGTGCTTGATGGGATGACCAGTCTGATAGAGGAATGGGCTGATTTGAAATTAATCATAGAGTTCAATCCGGCTCTTCTCCAGGGCAGTGGAGGCACTCCTCTCACTTTCCTCGAAAAGCTGGTTTCCCAAAATTGGGAGATTCAGATCATTGAAGAAACCATCGGTCTATCACCGCTGGGGAAAGGTGATGATGCACAAGCATTGACTGATCGTTTGCTAGACTCCGGAACGTCTGTGAACCTTTTTTGCACGCGGCCATGACCAAATCACGCATTTTGGCCTGCGCCTTCGCATGCTGTCCGCCAGGAACGCCAGGATTTTCTGGTGGCGAAGACCTTTTAGGGTGGAATCTGCTTCAGCAGATCGCTCAGTCCCACGAAGTGTGGGCTCTTACTCGGGCGGAAGATCGCATTAATATTGAGCATGGTTTGTCCGAACATCCGGTGGAAGGGTTGAATTTCCAATACATAGGACTCCCCAGATTGCTGAGTCCGCTGTTGAAGATTCAAGGTGGGCACCAACTTTACTATTATCTTTGGCAGATAAAAGCCTACTTCACCGCAAGGAGGCTTCATCAACAACTCGCTTTCAACCTATTCCATCACGTCACCTACGCCAATGACTGGATGGTTAGCTTCATCGGAACCTTGCTTCCGATTCCCTACGTGCGAGGACCGGGAGGCGGAGCCCACCGGACTCCCAAATCCCTTCAGAGTGAGTATCCTTTGGGTGGGAGATTGTGGGAAAAGGTTCGGGCTGCCGGACAGTGGCTCTTTCGGCATGATCCCTTTTTCTTAAGAGGTCAGAGCCGTGCGGGCGCCATTTTAGTCTGCAACTGGGACTCGGCGAGAAAGATTCCCACCAAATGGTCTGACAAAGTCCATCTGTTTCCGGTCAGTGGTGTTTCCTCGGAAGACCTGTCCCGGCCCGCCAATTTGAAATCACCGTCTGGGGAGTTCAAAATCTTGGCAGCCGGGTCTCTGATTAGGGTCAAAGGGTTTGGGCTGGCGATTAAGGCGTTTAAGCTGTTCGTAGACAAACATCCGGACTCCAGTTTAACCATTGCAGGTGACGGACCCGAGGAACGCCGCCTACGGAAGTTGATTCACACCTCCCAGCTGGAGAATAAGGTCAAGCTCGTGGGAGGCGTCCCGAGAGACGATCTGATATGCAAAATGGCATCCAGCGATGCTCTGCTGTTCCCGAGCTTGAGGGATGGAGGAGGCACCGTAGTCATTGAGGCCATGTCCGTCGCCAAACCGGTTGTGTGTCTCGACATCGGCGGTCCAGGCCTTCACATAACCGAAGAGTGCGGGCTCAAGATCAAGCCCACATCTTCTCAGGAAACGATTCAGGATTTAGCGGACGCCCTGGAACGTTTGTATCTAGATGAATGCTTACGAGTGAAGCTGGGCATGGCAGGGCACGAGCGTGCCCGGGAGCTGTACCATTGGGATCGTCTGGGGGAACGTTTGATGGAGATTTACCAGCCTATCTTGAATATTAATCCGGACAACTGACCAGAGTATGAGGCAGCTAGTCGATTCCAGAACCCACCTAGGTTCAGCTTTTGCCATAATGTGGTCTGTTGGGCTCTGGGCAATCATGTGGCTGAGCATTAGCCCGGGTACTCCTGAAAATATGTTAAATCTGGCAAGCCCGTTGGCCATTGCCCAGGGACTGCGTGTTGCGCTTCCTCTGATAGCGGCGGTCTCAACCGCAACATTTATCGTTGTTAAGGTGATTCATAGGAGTCCCCGCGGGTTCGGATTCTTCGGCCCCCTGGGGTTGCTCACAACGTATGGCCTGGTCGGACTGGCCTCATCGACCATGAACTCTCCCAATATCGTAGTAGCTTTGTGGTGGGGACTTCTTTATCTATCTGTCCCCATAGTTCTATGGCGTGTCATGTGGAGCCCCAGTCCTTTAAGCGAACTCGGGCGTCTGGTCAATCAGACCTGGTTGATTATGATTATGGCAATCATTATCCTGTCCGTCGCGGCCGCGCTTTATCTGGACCTTGTTCACAAAATCTTTAATCCGACTCTGTTACTCCAATGTGAGAAAGCGAATTGGGTTGACCTGACCGGCGGGATCGTCCGCGGTACGGGCGTAGGTCGCTATGCCGCAATAGCTGGAATTATCGCAATCGGCGGGGTGTGGCAAAAAAGATGGCCGGCAGTGTGGGGTCTGGTGCTGATTGTTTCGATGGTGCTTCTTCTGTACACCGGAGCCAGAGGTTCCTTTATCGGATTCTTTGCCGGAGCGTCCTTAGTCCTCCTAATCTACTTGGTATTTGCCGGAAAACAAGTAATCGTGGCTGCGTTACTGATTTCACTAGTTCTCCTCTTTGCGATATTGGGCACCGGTAGCCACAGTACATTTGTCCGGGAATGTCTGCTTCTTGATTTGTCGCCGTCGTATGTTGTTCTTGAAGCCAGTGAACCAATTGTCAGTGCTTTAAATCTTTTCGCGGGATCAAGCACACAATCATCTGACGAGGACGGTGCAGAAAAAGAGAAGGTGGTGATCAAAAGCGAAGCGCCGTCCGGAACAGCAGTAGCTCCGAAAAGCGAAGCGCCGCCCGGAACAGCAGTAGCTCCGAAAAGCGAAGCGCCGCCCGGAACTGCAGTAGCTCCGAAAAGCGGAAGTTCCAATCCGAAATCTCCACCGCCCGAGAAGCCGCCCAATCGAGAAGAAGCGGCTCAAGTTGCCGAGAGATTCTTCACCTTTTCGGGCCGTACAGCAGTTTGGACGGAAGGCTGGGGGTTGATAAAGGATTCACCCCTGATTGGGTTCGGATTTCAAGCCGACCGGTTGTTATTGGGTACCCACATGCACAACTCGGTGTTGCATGCCCTGCTCCAGGCAGGGTTCCTCGGGGCTATACCTTTCGTGGCGGCCATTATTTATGGCTGGTTCCTGTTTCTGCGCTTAGTCCGCAAGCATGCTGTGTTGGCTATCGCCCATAAACATATGGTCATTCAATGTGGGGGCGTTTTAGCCTTCCTTTCGATGAGAGCGTTGCCGGAGTCCACGGGGGCTTTTTTCGGAGTAGACTGGCTTATTTTGGCTCTGATTTTACTTTATCTTCAAGTTGTGGAATATGTGCGCAAGCATCCTGATGAAGAAGCCACAAACCTGAACATAAAGAGAGGTTAACGTATTGAGCGGCCAACAACTCATGTGTCAGGTGTGCGGTTCAGGGGGACTTGAAAGACTGCTGGACCTGGGCTATCAGCCATTATGTAATGAATTTGTGCCCAGAGACGAGGCAGCGGGTCCCCAAACCTTCTTCCCGCTTTGCTTATGCTTTTGCCACGAATGCTCGTTAGCCCAGCTAGATTATGTGATTCCCGCTGAGGTTGCGTTCGGGGACCAATACACTTACCTCACCGGATCAAGCGAATCCTTGATTCGGTATTACTCCGATCTGGCTACGAGATTGGTTGACAAATTCGATCTTCGTCCCGGTGACACCGTCATTGAGATAGGCTCGAACGACGGAACGTTTCTCAAGGCCTTCCAGACCCTGGGAATGGACGTCCTTGGTATCGAAGGTGCTCGAAGATCCTCCGACGTCGCGGTGACGGACGGAATCCCTGTGATTCAACAGTTTTTTGGACAAGGATTAGCTTCTGCAGTCAAGGAGCGTATACGGCCAGGCAGCAGGGTAGCCCTGATACTGGCAATGAACGTGCTGGCCCACACCTCCGATATCAATGGCTTCTTGGTAGGGGTCAATCAAATGATGGAGCCCGGTACAGTCTTTGTGAACCAATCGCATTGGCTAGCGGCCTTGACCCGTAAATTTGAGTTCGATACCATATATCATGAGCACCTTAGGTACTATACCCTGCAGAGCTTGATGAGGCTTGTTGAAAGGCACGGACTTAGAATAGAAGACGCGGAAATCACTGACTTCTACGGCGGCTCCATCCTAGCCTACGCCAAAGAATCCACCGGCACGGGTTCCGTCGGCATCGAGTCAGATAATCTGAAGTCTATCTTGGTCGACGAGGCCAAGATAGACGTGGTCAAGTCTCTGCGAGATATGAAACAGGTGTTGTTAACCAACAAGGCACAGTTGCTGAATCTTCTGGTGGACCTACGCAATTCCGGAAAACGGGTGGCTGGGATCGGAGCCCCCATGAAAGCTTCGACTTTATTGAATTACTATGGAGTGACGGCCGATCTTGTTGAATACCTAGGCGAGGTCAATCAACTGAAGGTAGGAACGGTCGTTCCCGGCGTGCGAGTCCCTGTAGTGCATGAGGATATATTCTTCCAAGAACCTCCGGATTACGCTTTGCTCCTTTCGTGGAACATGGCTGATTTCTTGATTCCAAAGTTCCGTTCTCGGGGATACAAAGGCAAATTTATCCTGCCGGTACCAAACGTGGAGGTGATTGAGTGACCAGCCAGACTAACCTCAATGAGGAGTTGAGAGGCGCCCAGGTTATTGTGACGGGAGCGTCGGGGTTCATCGGGTTAAATCTGGTTCGGCTATTGGCAAGGCTGGGGGCAGAGGTCACGGTTATCGACAGAAACCAACCCCTTGAGCGAGTACCCAACGTCCAGTTCGAGTGGGCGGACCTAAGGCACTTGAACAAGGTATATGAAGCCGATTATTTGATTCACTTAGCCGCTATCACCAACGCCGGTTTCGCCGAGAGATATCCGCTGGATACATACGAAGTTAACGTACTTGGAACGTCCAATCTGCTGAATCACGTGCAAATCAAAAGACGGGTCCTATTCCCTTCAACGGCACTGACCTACAAAGCTTCCGATACTCCGATAAGCGAGGGAGCGGAAATCGATCTGTCCTCCGTATACGCCCTTAGCAAGAATATGGGGGAGCAGGTAATCAAGTTCCATTGCCAGCGTATGGGCGTCGGATATACCATCGTACGATTTTTCAACATATTCGGTCCGGGACAATTGCCCATGTACATAGTCCCCCAGGTGTTGTCCCAGATAAAAGAAAATCGCCGCATAGAAATCAGAAACGGCACCGTGATGCGAGACCTGCTCTTCGTTGACGATTGTATCGACGCGGTGCTCAAATTGGCGGTGAGCGATTCTGCACAGGACTCAGTTTTTAACATCGGGTCTGGGCACATTGTGTCGATTGCGGAGGTCGCCAGAGCAGCCGTGGAGGCCTCGGGTCTCCAGGACGTGGAGATCAATGATTTAGAAGAAATGATTGAGTATTCGCCTACAGCAATCATGGCGAATATCGAGAAGGTGCAATCTACCATTGACTGGTATCCCAAAACCAACCTTACGGACGGTCTTAAAAGAATGTGGGATTCCATGGCAGATGCCTAAAATGGGGATTAATTGGTTGATGGCCTGGGGTCGGTCCCGATTCGGATGATGATAACTGCTGACAACGTTCCGGAGATTCAGATACTGGACACTTGGATTCATATGGTTCCGTCGTCAGATGTAATGACGCTGATGGCCCACTGGATTGAAACAGAGCCCCAACAAGTCCATCACGTAGTGAACACCGGCATGCACGGTATCATGGAGGCCCACAAGGATTCAGCCTTCGCAGACGTGCTCAATTCGGCTGATATTCTAGCCCCGGATGGGATATTAGCAATCTTAATTGCCCGGTTTTATGGTTACCGCATCAAGAAGCGGGACACTGGACCGGAGTTGTTGTGGAGCTTCAGCGAAATCGCCCACCGCAAGGGTTATAGATATTTCTTTTTCGGTGATACGGAAGATACCCTGGAGCAGTTGTCGAACAAGCTGAGATCAGAATTCCCGGGTCTTCAAATTGCGGGATGCCATTCGCCTCCTTTCCGGTCTTGGACTCCGGATGAGGATGAGGCGATGGTGGACATGATTAACCGGGCCGAGCCCGACGTCCTATGGGTCGGCCTTGGCATGCCCAGGCAGGAACAGTGGATATTCAGCCATCGAGAGGCTTTGAGAGTTCCTGTGGTTGTGGGCGCCGGCGCAGCCTTCAAATTTTTAGGCGGCACCGTGTCCCGGGCACCGGCGATTGTGTGTAACTTGGGATTCGAATGGTTATGGAGATTGCTTCAAGAACCTCAAAGAGTTTGGCGCAGGGTGTTTATCGATGCGCCACTATTTGTCACACTAGTGCTTTTACAGTTAACGGGTATCAGAAAATTTCAGTGAGCGTTCAAATTGGATGGAAAGTTCCGACGCTCTACCGTTAACATCGTTGAGGAGGAATATATGACCGCCCGTGTTCTCGTGACCGGCGCCGGTGGGTTCATCGGCCACCATATGGTGAAATACCTGGTGGACAGGGGATACTGGGTTCGGGGTGTGGACCTTAAGGAACCGGAATATGAACCCTCAGCCGCCGCCGAATTCGAAGTACTAGATCTACGCCGATGGGACAACTGCCTGTTGGCCACCCGCGGGATAGGCCAGGTAGTGCAACTCGCAGCGGATATGGGTGGCATCGGTTACATCAGCTACCATTTTGCTGAATCTGCCCACAATAACGTTCTGATAAGCACACACATGCTGGAGGCCAGCCGGGTCAACGGTGTATCTAAGTTATTCTTTCCAAGTTCGGCCTGTGTTTACCCCCAGTCCCTCCAAGCCAACGCCGAAGTGACCGGTCTCAAAGAGGAAGACGTACATCCGGCAGATCCGGATGAAGGTTATGGATGGGAGAAATTGTTCACTGAAAAGCTCTGTCGATATTATTCTGAGGACTACGGATTAGAAACTAGAGTGGCCCGGTTTCACAATATCTACGGACCGCTGGGCACCTACGATGGAGGGAGGGAAAAGGCTCCTGCCGCCATCTGCCGTAAGGTAGCCCTGGCAGAAGATGGTTCCGAGATAGAGATATGGGGTGATGGGAACCAGACACGATCCTTCATGTTCGTTGATGACTGCGTCGAGGGCGTTCACCGATTCATGCAGTCTGATTTTAGAGGGCCAATCAACTTGGGGACGGAACGTCTGGTTACGATAAATCAATTGGTTGACATCGTAAGTAGTATCGCTGGAAAAACTCTAAAGAAGCGTCACAATCTCACGGGACCCGAGGGTGTACGCGGCCGCAACAGCGACAATACACTGTTAAGACAAACTCTGAACTGGGAGCCAGATATCGCCTTGGAAGACGGTTTGTCGATTACTTACCGGTGGATCGAGTCCCAGCTGCTCCACACCACCAACTCCGTGACCGCCGAGCGAACGTAAGGCCAATGACTGTGGGCAACAAATCGCTTGGAATCGCCAGCGACAGATACAAGTCGTGGTTTGACATAGCCATTTTGATGCTAGCCCACCTTTTGTTATTTCCATTGTTTCTGATTCTCTGGATTGCCATACCGATCCTCATATGGCTTGAGGACCGAGGACCAGTGTTCTATAAGCAACAGAGGGTAGGTAAGGATGGTCTTATCTTCTCTGTTTTGAAGTTCAGAACCATGGTGAAAGATGCCGATACCTTGGGCCCGGCCTGGACCACGGAAGGAGACCCCCGTGTTACTAAAGTCGGCAGGTTACTGAGGCGGTCAGCACTCGACGAACTGCCCGAAGTCTTGAATATTTGGAAGCGGGAGATGAGCTTCGTAGGACCTAGGGCGCTAGATGTAGAAGAACAAAGATCCCTTGAACAAGCGATTCCGGGGTTCGAGAATCGCCTCCAGGTTCTGCCCGGCCTGACTGGTTTGGCTCAGGTATATGATTCAGCAGACGAGGCCCACAATAAATTCCGCTACGACTCTGAATATCTCCAACGCATGAACCCGTGGCTGGACATGAAACTTCTAATCCTCTCGGTAGGCAATACGTTTCTGGTCAAGTGGGACCAGCGCCGTGGCAAAGGACTCTGAGGAAAGGCCACTTGGGGAATACCTTTTACGCAGGGCAAACTAACCCTACCCAGATCTATGCCAATTGAAGCTTGGATTCCTTAAACCAGAACGGGTATCAACCATCGGAGTTAGGTGCATTGCCGGTTCTGCAAACCTATACAAGTTCGTCTTTGGAATTTGCAGATTCTACCCTGGTTGTAAGCAAGCTCAGCAAACGCTACAAAGGCGGTGTCTGGGCCAACCGGGACATTGACCTGACGGGAAACGCCGGAGAGCTACTAGGCATCATGGGTCCCAACGGTGCTGGAAAAACCACGCTGGTTCGGCAGATTACGTCGGAGTTGCTACCTACCTCAGGAACTATCAGCGTCTTGGGGCATGACGCAGTCCGCGAACCTGGAAGGGTAAAATCGTTGCTGGGAGTGGTTCCCCAAGAAGCGACCCTATTTGACTACTTAACAGTTCATCAGCATCTGCGTATCTTTGCGAAGATACGGGGGATCAAGCCAAAGGAAGCCCGGGCACGAACCGACGAATTGGTGGCTGCTTTGGGCCTAGACGAACACCGCAACGTACCGGTCAGCACACTTTCAGGGGGGCTAAAGCATAGAGTATTGATCGGTATAGCTGTCCTAGCCCAGCCTCCCTTCCTAGTTCTGGATGAGCCCACTACCGGTTTGGACCCACAAGCAAGACGGGGTCTTTGGTCGCTGTTGCGTCAATACAAGGAGCGTGGAACACTGATTCTCCTCACCACCCACAGCATGGAAGAAGCGGAGGCGCTCTGTGACCGAGTTGGGATTATTCAAGACGGACGAATGCTGACTATAGACACGGTGGATAACCTGCGTGCAAACCATGGTTTCAAGTTTAGAATCACGTATTTTCCAGATGAATTGACCAGTGAAGGAGTGACCCTCTATGGGTCAGATGATCAGGAATTGGTCGCCAGGGTACAGGAGATGGGATTCAGTCAATTTTCAATCAGCAGAGCCAACTTAGAGGATGTTTACCTAGGTTTGACCGGTGGACTGGAAGGGCTTGATAACGGAACCAGCTGAGATTCAAATTCTAGTTTCCTACCCGGAGAGCGTGTCCCAAAGGATGGTGAAATTCCTTCGGGACGCCTGGTCGGTCTTGGAAATGAAATCCCTATTCCTTGCGCGGGGCTGGTACTGGTACATCGTCCGTCCACTAATCTTTCCCTTGGGATTGTTGTTTTGGTTGCGGGTCATGGTTCCTGACGACCCTGACGTAAACACTCGTATCTTAGCCGGGGCGATAGTCTTCGGCACATCTCTATCCACTGCCAATATGCTGGCGCAGCAGTTGGTGCAAGACCGGTTCTTAGGCCGGCTTAAGCTCCTGATTACCATGCCTATGTCAAAAGCGGCCTACGCTACCGGCGTAATGGCATTTTCAACGATTCAAGCCCTACCAATCATAGTTCTGCTGCTGGCGCTATCCCCAATTGTCGGAGTTGACCTAGATCTAAACTGGCCTTTCTTTCCCTTGGTAGTTGCTACTTTGCTTAGTATTTCTGGGATCGGCTTTCTCATCTCCAGTTACGCTCCCTCTATCGAGATTGGTGGCATAATGTCCAATTTATTTGGGGTAGTCCTAGTCATGATTTCCCCTGTCTTTTTTACCATGGACCAAGCCCCCTTCGTATTGCAAATCATCGGTTGGGTGTCACCCATGCGATACGCAGCCGATGGCATCACGAAATCAATCACCGGAAATAGCGATGTGTGGATCGAATTAACCGCATTAGTAGGATTCGCGATCGTATCGATGGCCCTGGGGCTTAAAAATTTGCGCTGGCGTGAGAGTTAAGATCATGGCCAATCGGGAAGAATGATGTTTCCATTATCGAACGCATTTATAGATCGTGCGCTACCCACGATTCTTGACACGGCATGCATGTCGTCAAGCAGGCCGCTACATGGCCGATAAGAAGCCTGCGATTTCTGTGTTTGGCCTGGGTAAACTAGGCTGTCCATTAGCCGCGTGTTTTGCGGCAGCGGGCTATGAAGTGACCGGCATTGATTTGAACCCACGTGTCGTCGAAGCGATCAACGAGGGTGTGCCCCCAATTATCGAGTCCGGGCTCCCGGCATTATTTGAAAAGGGTCAAAAACACCTGTGCGCCACTCAATATGGAGCGCAAGCAGTAGCGGCAACCGACGTTACTTTCGTCATAGTCCCCACTCCCAGTGGAAGCGATGGAACATTTTCGAATACGTATGTTCTAAGCGCATGCGAAGCTATAGCAAATGGCCTGGCATCAAAAGAAACATACCACTTGGTGGTTATAACCAGCACGGTCATGCCGGGCAGCACCGGTGGAGAAATCCGGGAAAAATTGGAGCAGCACAGCGGGAAAAAGTGCGGCCCAGATTTCGGTCTTTGCTATGGCCCAACCTTTGTGGCGTTAGGTACCGTGATTCGAGACTTTCTGAATCCAGATTATCTCTTGATTGGAGAGTCGGACATCCGCTCGGGGGACTTGCTAGAGGGTATCTACCGAGATTTCTGTGAGATCGTCCCTCCGATGGCACGGATGAATTTCGTTAACGCCGAAGTGACCAAACTAGCCAACAATGCTTTCGTTTCCACCAAGATTACATTCGGCAACATGCTGGCCCAGCTTTGTGAGCATCTGCCCAACGCTCACGTAGATATAATAACCTCAGCCTTGGGATTGGACAGCCGGATAGGTGAAAAGTATCTGAAGGGTGGCCTGGGCTTCGGAGGACCGTGCTTGGTCCGTGACGGTGTCGCCCTTGTCAGTATGGCCGGGAGCCTGGGCTCTGAAGCCCTTCTGGCTGAGGCAACAGTCCAGTCTAATCGCAATGAACTGGAACGCCTGGTTACTGTGATCAAGTCGAAGACCGGTCGAAATGACGTGGTAGGCATATTGGGTCTGTCTTACAAACCGGGAAGCGACGTGATAGAAGACTCACAAGGTTTGCTTCTCGCTACCGCGCTGGTAGCCGAAGGGATAGCAGTCGTTGCCTATGATCCGGCGGCGATGGATCAAGCCAGGCAACACCTAGGAACATCCGTCTGCTTTTCCGAGTCGGCGGAGGACTGCATCCAAGAAACGGATCTGGTAGTGATTACTACGCCCTGGAAGGAATTCGAAATGATAAATCCAACGGCCTTTGGACCTTCCTGCGCCCGGACACTCATCGACTGCTGGCGCATACTGGATGCTGAACGGTTCGCTGCCGTAACGGAATATATTCCGCTGGGGGTAGGGCA
>Ga0315336_1001635_pt1 | contig 41054 bp, 47 predicted proteins | sample ASW5metaG_FD_204512 | JGI IMG/M metagenome (GOLD analysis project Ga0315336, IMG submission 204512) | Ammonia-oxidizing marine archaeal communities from Monterey Bay, California, United States - ASW #5 | ecosystem: Environmental > Aquatic > Marine > Intertidal zone | place: USA: California... | reverse complement strand
ACCCGCTCGTCGGGAATCACCGAATGCCTCAAGGTGGCGTCACTTTGCGCCATGCAGAACGTGCGCCTGGCTCCGCACCACGACCCGCAGATCCACGGCCACTTGGTCGCGGCGCTCCCGGTGGGTGAGATTCTTGAGACATTCCCCACGGCCGAACGGGACCCAGTATGGGCCGAACTGTTCACCGTTCGCCCGGAGATTCACAACAGTGAGATGACGCTGCTGGACCAGCCGGGCTGGGGAATTGAACTGAACGAAGATACTCTCCAAGCCCGGGGCGCATAGGCATAGCAACAGGTCAACCCGGCATTGTAGACAAATTAAGCGGGTGCTACACTGGTTCAGTAAGATGAACTATCTGAACATCACCGAAAAGCCGGACGTCAAGCTAAAATACCTCATCATGGCCTTCGCCGGGTGGGCTGACGCCGGTGAAGCCGCCACCAACACCGTAAAGTACATCAGGCGAAGTCTATCGGCCCGTAAGTTCGCCGATATCGACCCTGAAGAGTTCTATGATTTCACCCAGACACGCCCATATTCCGTCCGGACCAAAGAAGGCGCAAGGCGCGTCAACTGGCCCGCCAACGAATTCTTTTGGGCGGTGCTACCCGGTACTAACGACGGTGTGATGTTTTACCTGGGCGTGGAACCCAACCTGCGCTGGCGAACCTTCGCCAACAGTATCGCCGGGCTGGCCAAGGAACAAGGCGTTGAAACCGTGGTCCACTTGGGCGCTCTTCTTGACGCCGTGCCCCACTCCAGAAAAGTTAGGTTGACCGGCACGTCCACTGGGACAGACATGAGTGACCTAATGGAAGAGTTCAGCATCCGTTCTTCCAACTACCAAGGACCAACAGGCATCAGTTCCGCCGTCTTGGAAGCCTGCACCAAGCAAGAAATGGGTTATGCCTCACTTTGGGGACACACTTCCCACTACCTGCAAGCAGCGCCCAACTATCGGGTCAGCTACACGCTGACCCAAACTCTGGCCAAGTTCCTTAACCTGCCCTTAGACCTGGAGGAACTGCGTTCGGCAGCCGACCTTTTTGACGAAGAAGTAGCCAAAGCTATTGCCGAGGACGAGCAAATCAGTTCCTATGTAAGCAAGCTGGAAACCCAATACGACGAGGCCTCTCCAGCCGCGGAGATTCCTGACCCCTCGGAAATGGTAAAGGACTTGGAACAGTTTCTAAGGACTCAACAACGCCGCCGCCCCGGAGACCCCCAGCCATAGCCGTAGTTCACCCCCCTTTCCCTCCCGTTCCCAAACCTCAACCCCGTAATACCCTCATCCGCATTCTTAATCAAGAGGGTAGTTTTTTCGGATTTATATATTCATATCCAAAATAAACTATTTACTATTAGCACATCATTAATCAATGGCATATATCTAATCAACGCATTTAATCGAGGCAAAATATGATACTCATAATTAGCGGTATTGCCTTACTAAGAATATCAAATGCAGTGCTATATACCTGATTATTGCGTAGCAGGGGGCGGTGGTGACAATATCCGTAGGTCATTCTAGTGTCCAAGGTGCTGTCGAGAACATTTAAATTTATGGAAGGTCATCTCATGGCGTACCGTTGGCTAAGGAGTCCAAAAGCCCTCGTCTTCACCCCCAATCGTTATACTGCTTCTGGCCCTGGTGGCCTGCGGTAGCACCGCTCCTGCCGAGCCGGTGGTGGTGGTGGAGAAAGAGGTCGAAAATAACTTAGTGGTGGCACGGGCTGCGCCGACCGCAGTGCCGAAACAAACACAAACCGGCAAGCTGGTCACTGACAAGCTGATCACAGTGCTGGCGACCCCCACCAAACAATCGGCCTTGGATTGCCAGGTGACCGGCAGCGCCACGGTGAACCACCGTCCTTCGGTAGAGTACCTCTTGGGCGTTGATCACGCTACCGGTGAAATTACCAACATGCTGGCCGAAGAATGGGAAGCCAGCGACGACCTACATTCGTTCAAAGTGAAGCTTCGGAAGGGTGTGCAGTTCCATAACGGTCTCGGCGAATTCGCTGCCAAAATATGGTTCACTCTTGGAATTACTACACCAACAACGGCTGTAAGGCTTCATCCCTCGACTATTTCCGCAACGACCCGGGCTCTGACTTAGAGGGGGTAGGCGACCACGAATTAATCATTAGGACCGTCGAGGGCCCGGCCCTATGTACGACTAACGGCTCTCCGAATTCCGAGGTGTCCCAATATCCAGCAAGGCCCAATTCGATCAGGGCTGACCCCAGGACTCGGCCCAGTATGAAGAAGGTTATTGCCGACTGGGAGCAAAAGGCGTGGAAGCTAATCCATCCCGAACCGACCCTTACGAGTACATCAACTTCGAGAAGGGAGTGAGCTAGGAATATGAGGCTGTTTCATACGACCAATGGCGGGTCAACTCGGACTTCTCCCAGCAGGAAATCAAGATGATTAAGGAACCCGCCACCAGGCTGGCTGTCCTGATGGCCCGTGCAGGCAACATCGGCGCTGTGCCGAGGGCCCTAAATCAAGAGGCACTGGACGGCGGCCTAGATATTGTAGACGCGTCGGTAGAGGCGTTGACCACGTTCATCCTCTTCGGAAGGGATTACTACGACAAGTCCGTCGAAGCGGTTTACGACCCGATGCCCTGGGCTCTGCGGGGCGAAGACGGCAAGAAAATCCGGATGGCATGAACAAGGCCTTGGACCGGGACAAGACTAACGCGGCAATCTTCGACGGCCAGGGTTCCAAACAGAGGGTGGCCACCCATCATCTGTCCTTTGACAGTTACTACCCCGCTTGGGACGCCAAATGGGAAGAACTATATGGTTACGACCCGGAGCGGGCCAAGGAATTGTTGACCGAGGCTGGCTTCCCCAATGGGTTCGAGGTTCGGGAAAACCTGTTCACTCTGAGCAGCGTGCCCGAGCAGCCGGACTTCATGGAAGCGGCCGCCGGCATGTAGGAGGCATCGGCTTGAGCCCCAAGCTGGAGGAGGTTAACTTCTCCCGCCAGCGTGAGAAGTACCGCAGGTTGGAGACCCAATGCTGTGTATATCCGTTCCGTGGCCCCGCGACCCGGATCGCCACCAGGGTTCACTTCTACTTCAGCCCTGAGCGCTTCTTCCACGATGCAGTTACCGATGCTATTACCGCAAACAAGAACAAGGCATTGGGCACAACAGATTCGGCGGAGGCGGCCAAACTCTGGAAGGCGGTAGCCGACGAGTTGTACTTCGAAGTCCACACGATGCCTTTGTTCACCCTATAAATTTTTACCACCCATCACACCGTTATTCTTATGTGGTGGCAAACCGGCAGGTGAACGGCGACGTAATCGTCCGGCGTGAGCGAGATGGGGCGTGGGCGATGTTTCGGCTCACCGATGGGGTGCACCGTACTGACAGGTCTAGGATGCGTGACTTTCTGCCGCCGGCCATGGTGCGGGGAAAACGCTTTGGATTTCCCCTTAATTTGCCCTTGTTTATTGCTTGTTGCGGAATGTTTCTTAGTGTTCTTAGGTTCAAAGGCGGTACGAGACAACATTGCACAGCACGCTTGAACACGTTAACCGAATAACTCTTAATCAGTGGGTTTTCGGTTCGACCCGCGTCGGGTTAAGCAGAATCCCCCTATCTCCTCTCAGAACTCTCATTATCCTCAATAGCATGTTGACTTCAAAAAGTGAGGTCAGACTCATGAGGTAATCTGACATAGTGATTTCCGTATCAAACTGCGAAATAAGCTCATAGCCTAATGGGGTCAACGAATCCAACAAAGAAATCGCGTTTAGACCGCGATCTGTATAGAATCGGAACATGCTGACACGCTTAGACATCTACTTAACTCAAACCTTGGCGCGCCTAAGTCTATTTCTTGTTATTTTGTTGATGATAGCGGCTTGTACTGAACCGGCGGTCGAGCCGAAACCTTCTCCTCCTATGGTTTCCACTACTACCGACCCAATCTCCGAACCCGTAATCCCAAGCCCGGTGCCGACCCTTACCGTTGCGCCGGAGCCGGACACCGCCCGCACTCACGTCCTGGTAGAACGGGATGTCCCGATAGTTTCCATTACTACCGATCCAACCTCCGAACCCGCAATCCCAAGCTCGATGCCCACACCTATCGTTCAAGTGGATTCGGCCACCGCCCGCACCCACATCCGGGTAGAACTGGATGTGGGTGTGGAACCCGAGGACAAGACGAGGTTCGCTGAACTCGGCCTGGAACTTCTTCAACCCCTTGATAGACATGTCTGGTACGCGTCAGTGTTGTCCCGTGACCTGGCAAATGTGGCTGGCCTCGAAGGGGTCCGGCAAGTCCAGACGTTAGAACCCCAGTACAAGCTATCCAAGGAGCTACAGGAAGACCCGGCACCGTACGATCATCAGCAACGGGACCGAGACCGCGTGGCATATTTGGTCCTGTTCCACAAAGACGTCACAGCCGACCAAGTGCAGGTGTTGGCTGATTTGGGACAGGTCGAATTCGAAAACTTTAACCCTGCCTCTTTCGGTGTCGTTCGTGCGGTGACTCTGAATGTGCCCAAGAACGAACTCCAGGCGCTAGCCGAGACGGACATTATAGCTCGTATCGAGCCCGCTCCAGGCCCTCAAGAAAACGACAACCGACTTAATGCGCAGCCATTATCCAACGTGGATGTTGTTCAGGACCCAACAGGCCCCTTCAACCTGGACGGCACGGGCGTCACTGTCGGAGTGTGGGAAGCCCGCGGTGTTGTTTACGCTAACCACCTAGATCTGACGCCGCGAGTGATCGCGCAGGCAGGACAAATCTCTGCCAACGATGATCACGCCGTCCATGTGGCAGGCATCATCGGAGCCAGTGGCATCAACGTGGCGGATGCGGAAGGAATGGCACCAAACGTCACCATTGCAAGCTGGGACAGTAGGGACGACACTAACGAGATGACCAGTGCCGCCACTTCCGCCGGCAATGCGGACCAGCCGACGCCCATTCAGATATCCAACCATTCCTACGGGTTGCCTATAGGCTGGAACGATCGTCGAACCACCTTTAGCACCAACCCACAAACCTTATTCGGCCAGTACGATATTCGGTCCCAGTCCTTCGATAACGTGGTCGCCCAGGACGGCCTCATCGTAGTGAAATCCGCAGGCAACCACCGCACGAATATTCCCCGCACTCCGGTGCCCGGGCAACCGGGCGATTGTTTGCAGAGGACTTTTCCCCAAACGGACCTAGACGGCGACGGAGTCCTCGACGTGGTCGCCGGTGATTGCATAAGCCCGGTAGGAGCCGCCAAGAACGTTATCACCGTGGGGGCGATGAATGGGTCAGGTGCGATCGCAGGGTTCTCCAGCTACGGTCCGACCGACGACGGCAGGATCAAGCCCGACCTGATGGCCCAAGGGGTCAACATGCTGTCCCTGGCTTCGAACTCCTGGTTTACGGACAGAACTGGACCCGGCGGCCTTCCAGACGGAGTCGACGACGTGCCCAACTCTACGACGGCTAACGTAGTAATGAGTGGAACCTCCATGGCCACGCCGGTGGTTTCCGGAGTCGCTGCCCTTGTGCTCCAGGAAGCGGGCACGCTCAACATCCCTATGCCGCCGGCTGCGATGAAGGCACTGCTCATACAGACAGCGCGGGACGTGCAAGGTATGGGGCAGGCCACCATAGGGCCGGACTACGCCACCGGATGGGGGATTGTTGACACCGAAGCCGCAGTCAACCTTCTCCGGCAGGGTGGCCTCGTCCAGGGAACCCTGAACTCCACTGGGATCGTCAAATCTAGGACCCGGACCTTTAATGTTCCGGCCGGCCTGGCCGAAATCCACCTCACTCTAGTATGGGACGATCCGGCGGCTATTCCAGGCGAGCGGGTCTTGGTCAACGACCTAGACCTCCGACTAATAGCTCCTAATGGGACGGTCTTCACACCCTGGACCCTCGACCTAACAGACCCTGGCCAGGCCGCGGTCCGCAACGGCGGCAACGACGCGACGAACAACGTGGAGCAGGTCTCAGTCGAGACACCCATGGCTGGCGTCTGGACTGCTCGGGTATCGTCCAACGCGTTCAACCTGCCTCAAGCGCCCCAGGCCTTCTCCGTCGCTGGCCCCTTTGATCACTTCTCACTCTGGAGTTGGGGGGCGAATCGTTCTGGACGCCTAGGTGATGGGTCAAATCTCGTTCGAAGAGAACCCACCTCGATCGGCTCAGGCACCTGGCAGGCGGTCGCAGCTACCCGGGCACATACGATGGCGATCGCTGCTGATGGTAGTTTGTGGGGCTGGGGAAAGAATCTCAAAGGCCAGCTCGGAGATGGAACAACCGAGGAACGACACAGCCCTGTACAGATCGGAATAGACACCTCGTGGAAAGTCGTTGCGACAGGAGGTTCTCACACCGCGGCTATTCGCTCAGATGGATCCCTCTGGACTTGGGGGCTCTACAGTCAACTGGGTGGACCCTTTTCAATTAATCGGGCTATCCCTGCACAGCTCGGGGCAGATTCTTGGAGAGCTGTCACCGCAGGACCTCTGCATACCGCTGCCATCAAAACCGACGGCACCCTGTGGACCTGGGGAAGTCCGGCCAATGGGCGTTTAGGGCATGAAGGCGCGCAGAAACACCTCCCGACCTCGTCTCACTGGACATACGAATCACCGGTACGGGTTGGTGGTGATAGGTGGGAGGCGGTTGCAGCAGGACATTCCCACACACTCGGGATCAAGAGTGATGGAACGCTCTGGGCTTGGGGCAAAAATAGCTATGGACAACTTGGTGATGGGACAACCGACGATCGCGATAGGCCAACGAAAGTTGGATCAGATACTTGGAGGTCCGTCGCGGCGGGCTTTGGATTCAGTTTGGCAATCAAGGCAGATGGAACGCTCTGGACCTGGGGTTGGAACCGTCACAATCAGTTGGGAGATGGCACAACAATCGACCGACATGTTCCCACTCAGATCGGTTCTAACACATGGACAAACATTGGTGGGGGACGACATCACTCCGTTGCCATCAAGTCAGATGGGACTCTCTGGTCATGGGGTAGGAACGCAAATGTCGGACTTGGAGATGGGACGAACGCATCCCATTCCAGACCGATTCAAATCGGTTCAGGTACATGGACTGACATCTCGGTCGGTTACTGGCACACAATTGCCGTTGCGACAGCGACGTTCGAGTAATCAAGGTGGTCTTTCCTTTTGGTTTGTACGGCAATTTTCCTAAAGGGCGATAAGAAACATCGGTGCCACTGCTGCAATAAGGTCGTGGCTGAAAATGCTGAGCGGGGGACCCGACTCGTATGCTATCGGTGTAAGACTCGCAACGAGGCAGAATACCTCCAGATAAGCGGTCACGGAGAAAAATTAACCCCGAAATAGAACGCCGCTACCAGCGGCGGCTGAGTCAGTGGGCCATGTTGCGGCCCACCGATAGGGTGGTTCGTACCGACAGGTCTAGGACATATAGCTATATGCTGCTAGCCGAGGTGCGGAGAAACGCGAGGTAAAAACTGCTGACCTACTCCCGCATCGTTGGTTTTGGTGGTTATATCAATGACTCCCTGCCTGTGCAGGCCATTATAGACCCGGAGATAATCGCGGATTATGTCTTCCTTGGGCATCCAGGCGGTTCATATAACAATTTCGAGAATATCAAATGGATGCGCAAATAACCTGATTTCTTGCTTAGATGATTCTTGCATTACCCATAGGGGCATGGCTCGCCATGCCCCTACCAAAACGCCGGGGATACGCTCCCCGGCTTAATACGATTTAGGCCACCAATAGAAATATATCAGAGGGAACCAACAAAGGACTCTAAGAACTCAAAACCAACCCTGCCACGAGAGGTCCCACATGCAGCGGTACATCCTCCGTCGCTCAGCCCAAGGATTGCTGGCGATCGTCGTCATCAGCATGGTGGTGTTTGCTATGGCCCGAGTAACCGGAGACGCCACTCAAGTTCTGTTGCCCGACGAAGGGTCCAAAGAACAGATCCTCGCGACGCAGTTAGAGTGGGGACTAGACAAGCCACTCCACATCCAGTATTGGGTTTACATCAAACGGCTTTCCCGCGGCGACCTGAGTAACTCGTTCAAGTGGGCCGGCGTTCCGGCCTCGGAGTTGATTATCGAGCGGATTCCTGACACCCTCCAGCTATCGCTCTTTTCCATATCAATCAGCGCGATTATCGCTTTCCCGGTAGGGGTATTGATGGCGGTGAAGAAGCGGGTATCGACTATGCTGGCCAGATGTTCGCCATATTAGGGCAGCCGGCGCCATCCTTCGCTCCGGGCTTGATTCTCATGTCGGTGTTCGCGGTACAACTGGACTGGTTCCCGACATCAGTCAAGGGTGGATTAAGCCACATGACTCTCCCCGGGGTGGCCCTGGGCTACTACAACGTAGCCGCTCTGATGCGGTGTCCACCTCCTCCAGTATGGAGGAGGTGGACACCAAGTACGTCAAGCTGACGCCCATAAAAAGGGATTTCCGAACGCCGGGTGATCTGGAAGCACTGCTTCCGGAACGCCCTCATCATTCCATTGACCTACTTCGGACTCATCGGGGCGGTGCTAATCACCGGGTCTGTAATCACCGAAACAGTTTTCGCATGACCGGGACTCGGAGCACTGGTTATTGAAGCAATCATCGCCCGGGACTTTACGGTGGTCCAGGCCGTGGTGCTAATGTTTATTTTCATATTTGTCCTCATCACCATATTAGTGGACATCCTGTACACCTACATCGACCCCAGGATCCGGTACTCTTAGCCCAGACCGATCCAGAGTGTAAGGAGTTACCTAATGGCAACGATAGCACTTCCAAAACGTGGACGTTTAGACACCCTTCCCGGGGTGCCGGTGGTTAGGCAGGGCCTTACCTGGGTAAGACCATATCCTGTGTTACCTGGCGCTATCCTACTGTTGTTTGCTGATAATCCCGGCGATGTTTGTAAACCAGATCGCGCCGCATGATTACCCCATCGGAGACCTGGACTTGGTGAAGCGGCCACCCGCTTGGATCGGAGACAAGATTGTTGATCAAACCGTGGTACAAACGGTGGACCGCAGGGTTGCCAGGCAAGGCGAAATCACCTTGAGATCTGCGGACCGAAGGATAGACCGGGGCACTGCTACATTCTTGGAGGGCGGTGCCGACGGGACCGTGGACATCGGCGATAAAGTGAGAGTTGTCATCCGCCCTAGAGGGACCTGGTCGTATGTTCTAGAAACGGACAAGCAGGGCCGGGACATATTAAGCCGTATGATTCACGGTTCCTGGAGTATCGCTCGCCGTGTCGGTTTTGGCGATAGCTCTAGGCGGCGGTATGGGCGTGGCTCTGGATTTGGTCGCCGCCTATAGGGGCGGAGTCGTCGACAATCTGATTATGTGGCTGGTGGACATCATGCTAGCCTTTCCTAGCATTCTTCTAGCTCTGGTCTTGGTGGCCACCTGGAAGCCCACAGCAGCACGGAAATCACGATGATTTCCGTGCTGCTGTGGGCTCGCTACGCCAGGGTGGTGCGCGGTGAGGCTTTAGCCATTAGAAACAGGGATTTCATTGGCCGTGCTCAGGTGGCCGACGCATCCAATCTCCGAATCATGTTCCGGCACATCTTCCCCAACCTGATGAACACTGCCGTGGTGCTGGCGACATTGGAAATGGGCCACGTTATCATCCTAAGATTCACCCTTAGCTTCCTGGGCGCAGGCATTCCAATGCCCACGCCTGCCTGGGGAGTTATGGTAGCCGACGGTCGTGAATTGATGGTAGCTGCGTGGTGGATCTTCTTCTTACCTTGCATAGCCATCGTTCTTACTGTATCGTCGATGAATCTTCTGGGAAACTGGCTTCGTGATAAGCTGGATCCCAAACTGAGGAACGTATAGGAATGGCTGACGGGATAGGAGACGTGATTCTGGAGGTGAACGACCTCCGTACTTACATCTACACTCGGACTTCCGTGGTCAAGGCGGTGGACGGCATCAGCTTTGAACTGCGGAAGGGAGAAACCCTGGGAATCGTCGGCGAATCGGGCTGCGGCAAGACCATGACCGCGCTCTCCTTGTTGCAACTGATTCCTAAACCGGCCGGCCGCATCGTCGCCGGGGAGATTATGCTTAACGGCGAAGATTTGGTGCAAAAGAGCGAAGACGAGATGCGCCACGTTAGGGGTCAGCAAATCTCGATGATTCTGCAAGATCCGCAGACCTCGTTGAACCCCGTCTTCAATATCGGCAACCAGCTGATGGAGTCCTTATCCTTGACCCACAAGGAAGGCAAGAAAAACCTCCTTCAGCGAGCGGTAAACTCCCTGCGCAACGTTAACGTAGCGGCACCAGAGCGCCGATTGGATGACTTTCCCCACCAGATGAGCGGCGGCATGAAGCAGCGGGTGGTCGGTGCCATCGCCATGTCTTTGGAACCGGATATAATCATCGCCGACGAGCCCACCACCGCTCTGGACGTTACCATTCAGCTCCAATACCTGAGGCTGTTGAAAGATATTCAAGCACGCACCGGCTTGGCCATCATATTCATCACTCACGATTTCGGCGTGGTGGCTAGGATGTGCGACCGGGTAGCAGTGATGTACGCCGGCCACATCGTTGAGCACGGAACAGTCCGGGACATGTTCAATGAGCCCCAGCATCCCTACACCCAGGCGTTGATGGACTCGGTACCGAAGCTGGAAGAGACGGTTGACCGCCTCTACTCGATCGAAGGGCAACCGCCGCTTCTGTGGGATCTGCCGGAGGGCTGCTTATTCGCAGAAAGATGCCCGCATGCCAGGGACAAATGCAAAGAATACCCTCCCACGTTTAACGTAAAAGAAGGCCATACAGCCGATTGTTGGAGGCTGGATCCATCATGGTAAACGGTGCGGCACCGCTGCTTGAACTAAAAGGCATCAAGAAATACTTCCCGGTGACCAAAGGGCTGATTATGATGAAGACCGTCGGCCACGTGCAGGCGGTGGACGGCATCAGCTTCTCCATCAAACAGGGTGAAACTCTAGGGTTGGTCGGCGAGTCCGGCTGTGGCAAGACCACCACCAGCAAGATTATATTGAGGCTGGAGCAGCCTACAGAAGGGAGTGTCCTTCTGGAAGGCAATGACATTCAGGATTTCAAAGGGCAAGAGTTAAAGGATTACAGGGCTACGGTGCAAGCTGTGTTCCAAGATCCATGGTCCTCTCTCAGCCCGAGGATGCGTGTCCGGGACATTATCGCCGAGCCCTTGGTGGTAAACCGGGATGTCTCAACCGCCGAAGCCACCGAGCGGGTTCAAGAGGTTATGACCCAGGTCGGTCTGCATACGGATCAAGCAAAGAACTATCCTCACGAGTTCAGCGGTGGACAACGCCAGCGCATCGCCGTGGCCAGCGCCTTGGTGTCATATCCGAAGCTCATCGTCTTGGACGAGCCGGTGTCGGCGTTGGATGTCTCGATTCGAGCCCAGGTGATGAACTTACTCAAGGACTTGCAGGGCGAATACAACGTTGGCTATCTGTTGATTGCCCACAACCTGGCAACAGTGCGCTACATGGCCCATCAGACGGCTGTGATGTACCTGGGACAGGTGGTAGAGTACTCAGACACCGAAGAGTTGTACCAGAACCCGCTGCATCCCTATACCAAGGCTTTGTTCTCGGCGGCTTTGCCCTCTCACCCGGACATGATTAGGGAAGAGATAGTCCTAAGCGGTGAAGTGCCCTCGCCCATCAACCCGCCCTCCGGATGCCGGTTCCATCCAAGATGCCCCTTCGCCATGGATAAGTGTTCTGTAGAGGCGCCGGTAGACAAAGAAGCGTCACCGGGACACCGGGTCTCTTGCCACCTTTACTAAGCAATAAATAAACCGGTGATTACTTTCTCCGTGAGAGACCAGCCCTTCCGGTCCCAGACAAAGGGGGTGCGTTTCCCGGTAATATTGCGGGCTTGTTTACCTTCCGGTTTAACTTATGACACATGAATGACGCCCCCCATCAACACGCCCAAACAATAAACGCCATAACGTGCCGTTGGTGCAGGGCCGAAAGCCAAACGGCAGGGCGACCCTGCCAGCAATGCGATCACTACATCGTTGATTTGCCCCCTTGGGCCGAACAACTGCCTAGTCAACAGAAGTGGCTAACACGGAAACGAGTGATCCGGTTCGGAATCATCGCTACCATGTTGACCTTTCTGATCTGGCTGAACTACCCCTTCCTGCCGGATCCGGCGATAATTCTCTTTAAAAGACCTACTACAGACCTGTCATCCGCTTCCCAACCCGGCCAATGGTCGATGATAGGCTGGAACAGTCAGAAGACGCGATACCTACCCGATGTCACGAACCAGCCCAAAGGAGAGGTTCTGTGGAGCCGTCATTTGGGAACTAACACTCTGTCGTCCCCGACGGTGGCCGATGGCGTCATCTATATGGGCGCGCATTTCAGAGTCATCGCACTGGAAGCTGACACCGGCGACCTGATCTGGGAAAGGGACGCCACGGGCCCGGTCCACTCTTCGCCAGCTGTGGCCGGGGACTCGATATATCTGGGATTTCTAGATCACCGCATCATGGCCATGAACCGGTCCGACGGGCAAACCCGCTGGCAGGTCAAGACTGAGGATGCCGTATCAGCGTCGCCAACAGTGTCCAAAGGCATCGTCTACATCGGCGGTTGGGACGGCATCACCTATGCGTTGGACGCTTCTAGCGGCAAAGTGATTTGGGAAACCCAAGGTGTCTCAAGCACCCATTCCAGCGTCGCCATCCACGATGGACTTGCCTACACCACCGACACCGAAGGCAACCTCTACATCATGAGCGCCCGTACGGGGCAAAAGCGCCATCGATTCCGAACCCCCGGAGGCAACACCGACTCTCCGGTGGCAGCTAATGGGCTCGTGTATTTCAACTCTTCCGGCAAGGTCTACGCCATAGACGCCAAAGCACGAGGGATTCCTGGGGAACTGCAATTCAAGAAGGTCTGGGCCCAGTTTTGGCTGTGGCAAATTCCCGGCGTACCTAAGCCACCTGGCCAGAAGGGCGGAAGGTGGCGTTTTTCACCTGATTCAGAAGATGCGGGAATCATCTCGCCACCAGCCGTAGCCGATAGCGTCCTATACGCTGGCGACACTCATGGCATCTTCTACGCCAGAGACGGAATCGATGGCTCCGAGGTGTGGCGGTTACAGGCGGACGGTGCCATATCCGCGTCGCCGGTGGTGCTGGGAAATCTGATTTATTTCGGTACCCGAAATGGTACCTTATACGCCTTGGACCGAAGTTCCGGCGAGTCGATCTGGCAGATTTCCTTGGGAGCCCCGATTGAAGCCGCTCCGACCTTCGCCCAAGGGCGCATCTACATTCGCACCTCCGATGGGCAGTTACACGCCATCCAGTGATATCCCACTTGAGGCTGGTCGTCAGCGGTGCTAGAATCGGCATCGTAGTCCAGATTCACCAGACGGCTAGTTCGTCGTAGTAATACCCATGGGAGAAGCAGGGTGCCCACCAAAACCCGAAAGGCCACTAAGCGGAAAGCAGCGCCGGACGTCCACCACATCATTCGAGTGATGACCGACCTGTACGGTCCCTTTGAAGAAGAACCTCGTTTGGACGCAGCCCATGAGATAACGTTCACGATTCTCTCCCAGCACACGTCGGACACCAACTCTTCCCGAGCCTACCACCTGTTGATGGATAAGTTCGGCACGTTGGAAGCAGTGGCTGCGGGGGACGTGGTGGAGATTGAAAAGGCCATCGCCCCCGGCGGGCTGGCCCGCATCAAAGCGCCCCGCATAAAGCAGGTGCTGAGCATGATACTGGAACTCAACGGCTCCATGGACCTGTCTTTCCTTCGTGAGTTGCCTTTAAGTGACGCTAAAGCCTGGCTGCGCCAGTTGCCCGGCATCGGTCCCAAATCGGCGGGAATCATCCTCAGCTTCGCTCTGGGTATGCCTGCCATGGCCATCGACACCCATATACACCGGGTGAGCAAAAGGTTGGCGTTGATTGGCCCCAAAGTTTCCGCGGACAAAGCCCACGACATTCTGGAAGAAGCGGTGGAACCGGACCAGGTTTATCCCTTCCACCTGGCGTTCATCACCCACGGCCGACAAGTGTGCAAAGCCCAACGGCCCCTGTGCGGCGAATGCGTACTCGGGGAAGAATGTCCATCGCGTGAAGAAATGATGGCCCCAACCAAGCATACCAAAGCATCAGCAAAGAGGGCTCCCGGCGCAACTGCAAAAGGCCGGACCAAGAAAACTGCCCGGCTACCCCACTCTGTAATAATCACTGAATAGAGACAAGGATTAGAAGCAATGAAAGTCGGTATCATCAACGTCACCGGATACGCCGGTTCGGAACTAGCCCGGTTGTTGTGGCATCATCCAGAGGTGGACCTTGTCTCGGTTACCGGTCGAAGCGCCGCCGGACAGCGGCTCCCCGAAGTGATGCCCCATCTATGGGAGATTGACCTTCAGATTACCGAGACGGTCGACGGTCCCGTTGACCTGGTCTTCTCAGCGTTGCCCAGCGGAGCCAGCGCCGAGGCTTTAGCGCCACTGGTGGAAGGCGGCACCAAGGCGATAGACATCGCCGCCGATTTCCGGCTCCATAACGCCGACAATTTCAAGCGAGCCTACAAGATAGACCACCCAGCGCCACATCTGTTGAATCAAGCGGTTTACGGCTTGCCCGAGATTCACCGGGAAGCCATCAAAACCTCGAACCTGGTAGCCAACCCCGGCTGCTTTCCCGAGGCTTCTATCCTGGCCATGGCGCCAGCCGTCCGCGCCGGCATCGTCGGTGACGACGTTATCGTGAGTGCCCTCACCGGAATCTCAGGCGCAGGACGTGGCGGCCTGGCAACCAACATCATGGACCATTTCGCCGAGGCCAACGAGAACGCTATGGCTTACGGTCTGGACGGCCACGGCCACCAACCGGAGATAGCCCAGGAACTGGCCGAGTTGCGGGAGGCGCCCAGCGCCAGGGTTACGTTCATACCCCACCGCATCCCCATGACCCGGGGCATCTTTGCCACCTGTTACGCCCCGCTGATCGACGAGACAACCAACCAACAAACCGTGCGGGACCTGTACAAAGAGTTCTACAAACACCATCCTTTCGTCCGGGTAACCGACGTCCCACCCCACTCCAAGCAAACCACTGGCAGCAATATGTGTCTGGTATATCCCACGGTGGATGAGCAGGCTGGCCGCTTAGTGGTGGTCAGTTGCATAGACAACCTGGTTAAGGGCGCCGCAGGCCAGGCCATGCAGAACATGAACCTGATGCTGGGCATCCCGGAAGAGACGGCCCTACCGCCGATGGCTCTGTATCCTTAACGACACCAAGGGTTTCCCGGTCAATACCACCGGCGCGCCATTGGCGGCCCCGCCTAGTTTGTAGTAACATAGCGTCAAGCCCCGGTCGTCTAGCCCGGTTAGGACGCCACCCTTTCAAGGTGGAGATCATCGGTTCGAATCCGATCCGGGGTACCAATTTTAGGCACGAAAAAGACCCTCGATATGCTTCGAGGGTCTTTTCTTTTGGGGTTTGCTGCCATTTTGCTGCCAAGCGTTTACTGAGAAGTCACTGGCACCGCGGCTGCCATCGCCGCGTCGAAGTGCGCGGCCGCAGCTTCCTGAACACCAGGGAGGCAATGCGAGTAGAGATCCAGGGTGATTGTGACAGACGCGTGCCCCAACCTTTCCGCGACCGTTTTCGGGGAGACACCCTGCTGTAGATAAAGGCTGGCCATTGTATGCCTAAGGTCATGCAATCGGACGCCAGTAAACCCAATCCGCCTGGTCAGACGCCGGAAAGCCAGAGTTAGAGTAGACGGAACTCTGGGTGAGCCGTCAGGGTGACCAAACACAAGATCATCCTCTGTTAGAGGCCTGCCCAAAAGCGCTGCGTCCTTCTCTTGCTTTGCTCGATGAACCCGCAACTCAAGGCACGAAGCAGGCGAGAGGGCAATGGTGCGTCGGCCCGCGGCGGTTTTGGGCTCCTGGTATATAAATTCGCCGGTGTTTAGCTTCTGAAGCGTTTGAACCACCCGGAGAGTCGCCAAGAGCAGGTCAACATCCTTCCAACGAAGACCCAGCAATTCCGAGCGCCGAAGACCTGTCCAGGTCAGAGTGTGAAATATAGCATGCCAGGGTTTATTTTCGCAGGCTTCAAGCAGTCGGTGGACCTCAGAGCCGGTTAGGGCTCGCATTTCTTTCCGGGTGACTCGTGGTGGATCGACGGCTTCTGCGACATTACGAACGACACTCTGCCATCTGACAGCATGCGAGAGGGCTTCGTGGAGTAGATTGTGATGCTTTATCAAAGTCGCGGCACAGAGAGACTGGCCCTTATCCCGATAGTATTGGTGGATATGCTCAGGCCGGAGTTCCGCTAGCGGTATGTGGCCAAGACCGTTTATGAGATGTTTCCCACGCTGCCAGTACGCCTCAAGGGTAGTAGGGCGAATTTGGCCACTGATGTAGTCGTCCAACCACCGCTGCAAAAATGTGCCAACAGTCTCCATTGAGGGCTTCACGTAAGCACCAGTATCCACATGATGGACCAATTCGGCTAGCCGGGCCTCCGCCTGACGCTTAGTTCCCCTGACTGTGACTGTCTGCCGGCACCGCTTACCATCTTGGCCACGGCCGGCGTCAAAGGTTAAAGTCCAACTGCCCTTACTCCGTTGCTTCAGTGTTCCCCTCATTACGGACCTCCCTCATCAGTTCTTCATATATCTCGGTGCTGTCTCGCTGTGTGAGCATCTTTTCGCCTTCGGCTGATTCTTGGTCCCCAAGTATCCCGCCAAGCATAGCTGTCGCGAAAGTTGGGTGTTCGCTGGTCGTTACACCTGGCAGTTGCTCTTCGATTCGGAGGATAGTACCAAGGTCCGGTACTGGTTTAACTAGACCATGCTTTAGAGCATCAGCATAAAAACCCAGATGTTCCGGTGGTAACTCAGGCCTCAACCACCGGAGCATGTCATCCCAACCGGTCATGTCGATTTCCGGATGGTCGGGAACCAGGTCCTGGATCTGTTCGGCCAGGGCGTATTCGTAGGCGATGGTTAATACGCGGTCCTCGGGCAGCCGATCCGCTGCCAGGTGGACCCTCCAGACCCAGCATGCCCAGCGGTTCGTGAACGTAGGCCCCCATCCCAGTATCTCTTGAGCATCATGCTCCTGGTACTTCTTCGTTAGCCGCTCAATGCTGTCAAGATTCTGTAACTCGTAAAGAACAAGGCATCCTGATACCCAGCCTGACGCTTCCCACGTGATCCGTGCCCGGTCTAATTGATGCCACCGGAAAGGAAGGTCGCGTTGGCGAATTTCCTCAGGTATGTGCTCCCAATCGGAAACTATGTTCTGAACACTCCCGCGACTAGGGATATGCTGCCATCCCTCCTCTTGGAGTTTATCCAAGATAGCGTCCAAGGACATCGGACGGGCTGGGTTAGACGCTCTTAATTGGACAATCCGTGTACGCATTACCGCCGGTATGCGTGGTCGGCCTCTACCTCGTGCCTGCAATTATTTGTACCTCACGTGTTTGACTTTGTATGTATACTAGTAAGTAATTATACTTACCGGAAATGTACTGTCAACACGGAGGCGAACCAATGGTGATTGCTGAGTCACTGGTCTACACCATCGAAGAGGCGGGAAAGTTGCTTTCCTTGGGCCGCAGCGGGGCGTACGAAGCGGCAAGACGGGGAGATATTCCGGTTCTTAGAATCGGCCGGAGGTGGTTGGTGCCTAGGGTGGCACTGGACAAGATGCTGGCCGGTGCGGGCAAGGATGCCGAAGCAGCCGGGTAAAAGCAAGATCCGCCCGGCGGTGCAATCCGGGCAGAGGCGGCAGAAAATAACCCATAAATAAATAAATTCGACCACCGGGCGTAGTTTGACGGCCGCACCCGATGGTCGATGGACCAAAGCAATGGAGACCATCGCTTGGCATATTTTACTTTAGCACATCTTTCGAATTCCTCACCTGCGAGGGCCGGGAGTCACGTCCCGGCTCGGGGCGACGGGCATACGCCTGTCCACGGGTCGGTCACCTCGGTGGCCTGGCCCTCCCAGGTGAGGAGCTTTCCTTTTTCTTCCAGCCCTAGCGGGCAGGCGGTTCACCGGAGTCCCCGGTTGTGCCGGGCCGAGGCCCGGTGTCCTCGTTCTAACGGCTTCCTCATGCTAGGCCCGTATGAATCGGACGGGCCATTTGGGTGTCTTAACTGTGGGCGCTCATGGTTGTGGGTTGTGGGGGCGCCATGATCAATGTAGAACGTATCTCTTTTGCCCCTTCTGGGCTTGAACATGTTGGAAGGGCGCAACAGATTGCCAAATCGTATGTAGTAGATTCCCCTTCTTCTCTTGTTAAAACCCATAGCGGTAATGCACACACACACACAGTATCTCCGCCTGTTGACTCCGATGCGCTCAACAAAGTTTGGGGGGAACCCTATTATCCTGAATACTTAGCACAACCTTACACCAAGGTAAAAAACTCTCACATGTTGTTGCCACCATGTAGGGCATGGGCGCATGTTGGGAGATGTGAAGTTGGTCATCGGATTGCCAAAGAGTTGATATGCAATCGGCAATGGTGCTGGGACTCCCTTTGCGGTGGTATCGATGGGGCGGCGCATCAACGTCGCAAGGCGAATTGGTATCCCAAAGCTAGACAACTTGAGGTGATGGGCCGATTTGTTATCACTTTGCCTCCGGAAGTGCGGGGGGATTATCGGACAAAGGCTGCGCTGGGTAAATTGGGAATAGCTTTCAAGCGCATGATGAAACGTCATGGGTTTGACCGTGGTTTAAGGGTTTGGCATTTCTTTGGTGAGGACCATAAAGATTCTGCCAATGGTGGAGAGGCTCCGGTTTACCATCCGCATATGGAAGTCCTGGTGGAAGCTGGGCATCTAACCTCGGGGGAATTGGACTCTATCAAGGCCAGTGTAGGCAATATTTTGAACGTCGATATAGAACGGGTAAACGTTCATTACCAGTATGCCAAGGCTGGGGATATAGGGAAAAAATGCCACATGGTTTCTTATGCCTTGCGTCCAACGTTTACTGATTGGGCGTGGGATGAAGAATTAGCCTATGAGATTATCGGATTCCGCAATGCTCAATCCTGGGGAAAATGGGATGGGGAACCCGTATGGGAAGTTCCTGTTGATAGCGGGCGTGAGGTTCCTGAGCAAGCGTTAGTGGCTATTGAACAAGGGCAATGCCCGCTCGATGGGAGCCAAATTACTTGGGGGTCAAAAGTGTGCCGGCTGAGTGATTTGATTGAAGAACGGCCTGATGACTGGGGGTCTGTTGACGGTGGGTATTGGGTAAGGAGTACTCGACATGAAAGGATTGGGTAAACGGCAGAGGAAAAACAGGTCCAGGGCCAGAGTTGCTAGGGCCAGGGCTGACGTAAAACGGTTGCGAGTGGAGCATTACCAGGGGGGCCATAGTGCCGCGATCGCGGGAGTGCCCTTCCATGCTTCCGGTGAGTGGGTAGGGTTTGGTGCTTACGAGGGCAAAGCTATTGCGGTGGATTGGGAGATGATAGCAAGGGAAGCTTTTCATGATTCCGATGGGGAACCATGTGCTTGCTTCGGGGATGATATTGATTGGAAAGTGTCAACTTTTACTAGGGATTAACTCCTCCACCTGACCAGGGCGCAGTTCCTGCACATCTAATTCAACTCAACAATGGGAGGGAGGGCTGGAATGAATAAGGTGATCTTGATAGGCAACGTAGGCCGGGATCCGGAGATGCGTTATACGCCGCAGGGCCAGGCCGTAACGTCCTTCAGCGTAGCCACCAGCTATGGGAAGGGTGATGACAAGGCGACTGAATGGTTCAACTGTTCAGCCTGGGGCAAACAAGCGGAACTGACCAATGAGTATCTCCGGAAGGGTAGCCAGGTCTACGTCGAGGGGCGCGTCAGGTCACGGGAGTATGAGGTGGACGGCAAGCCCCGTTTCTCCCTGGACGTGTCGGTTAATCAGGTGCAATTCCTGGGTTCAGCTAGACCAACCTCTGAGGACGTGGACGGAGTTCTTGGTGCCGAAAATACCGATGGGTAGACTCGATTACCGTGGGTGCCGATTACCATAAAATGGTATGAATGGTAGTCTCCCGTAATGGTCTCACAAGCTTCTTCCAGTCTCGGATATAGTAACCATTTAATGGCGAACATCCAAAGGGTCGAAATCCTAAAGGCACATCATAGACACTAATGGAGGTCGAGTCGGGTAAGCTTCTCTATATAGGGAGCAGACCTTGACGTCATCCTCGTCGATGTCAGCGGCTACGGTCCCACTGAGAACTTCTGGATGCGTTGGTTGCCTGTGTCTGCAACGTAGACGCTACCGTCTAACGCCACCGCGACGCCCCATGGCCCCGAGAACTCCCCGTCGCCCGTGCCTTCCGTGCCCCATTTGGTAACGAACACTCCTGCGGAGTCGAACTTTTGTATGCGGTGGTTTTGTTGGTCTGCAACGTAGACGCTACCGTCGGGTGCCACCTCGACGTCAGTTGGGTAGTTGAACTCCCCGTCGCCTGTGTCAGACATGCCCCATTTGCGAACGAATACTCCTTCGGAGGTGAACTTCTGGATGCGATGGTTGCCTGAGTCTGCAACGTAGACGCTACCGTCTGATGCCACCGCGACGCTATTCGGCCAGCTTTGGAACTGCCCGTCGCCCGTGCCCTGAGTGCCCCATTTGCTAACAAACACTCCTTCGGAGGTGAACTTCTGGACGCGATGGTTGAAAGAATCCGCAACGTAGACGCTGCCGTCTGGTGCCACCGCGACGCCACGCGGATACGAGAACTCCCCGTCGCCCGTGCCTTTCGTGCCTAATTTGCGAACGAACACTCCTTCGGAGTTGAACTTCTGGATACGGGAGTTGTTGTGATCTGTAACGTAGACGCTACCGTCTGGTGCCACCGCGACGCCCTTTGGGCAGTCGAACTGCCCGTCGCCCGTTCCCGGAGTGCCCCATTTGCTAACGAACACTCCCTCGGAGGTGAACTTCTGGATGCGTTCGGTGGCACTCCCGTAACCACAGGTTGTAACGTAGACGCTACCGTCTGATGCCACCGCGACGCCCGATGGACTTTTGAACTGCCCGTCGCCCGTTCCCGGAGTGCCCCATTTGCTAACGAACACCACACTCGGGACTGGCGTAGGCGTAGGCCCGGGCGTGGCAGTAGGTGTAGGCGTCGGTACAAGGGTAGGAACTGGCGTAGGAGTAGGTAGCGGGGTAGGAGTGGGCGTCGGCACTGGAGTAGCGGTGGCAACCGGGGTTACCGTAGGCACTGGGGTGGCCGTGGGTACAGGTGTCGGTGTGGGAGTAGGCGTAGGCACAGGTGTTGCTGTCGGTACTGGGGTAGCAGTCGGAACTGGCGTCGCGGTGGGCACTGGCGTGGCAGTCGGCTGGCCTTGTACCGTGGGAACAGGGGTCGCGGTGGGTACAGGTGTAGCCGTTGGCACTGGTGTGGCGGTCGGGACAGGAGTTGCAACGAGAACGGGGACTGCGGTGGGAACAGGTAAGGGAGTAGGTACAGGTGCCGCGGTCGGTATCGGAGTAACAGTTGGTAGGGCCAATCCGGGGTTGAGGACCACCACGACGTTCCGGTCCCGGTCCATCTTAACTGTGGCTATGCTATCTCTGTCGGTATCTACTCCGCTCCAGGCTATCTCAGAACCTGCTGCTTCCGGGTAGGCGCCCAGAGTCACTGTCTTGCCCCGGGTGTAGCCCCCGTCAGGGTTGGTCATCGGGTACACCCTCACCTCACCGTTGGTGACGGGGATCACCATCTGACCCGCCACCACGTACTCACCGTTAACGCTGAGCAGGTAGCCGTTCACACGGGGTCGGGTGGGGGTTGGTACCATGGTTGGCGTCGGTACCGGGGTATCGGTAGGTACAGGTGTAGCCCTCGGGGTCGGAGTTGGCTGTACCACTGGCGTGGGCACCGGGGTCGGGACTGCGGTGGGCACCGGCAAAGGCGTAGCTGTCGGTAGCGATACAGGCGGCGGAGGCTCAGGCGTATCGGTGGGGAGAGCTTTAAGGACGTATTGGCTCCCTACCATGACCACCATAACTATGGCGCTGGTGTCCATGTCCACCGTGGCGGTCTCACCCAGTACGCGGTATACCGGGCCGACCCACTCCTGGATCTCCCAACCAGGCTTGGGCGACACGAATATGGTGACCGTCTGTCCCTGGATATACCCACCGGACCCCAGAGGGACAGGACTGAGGACCACCTCTGCTGCCCGCCTTGGCTTTATGACCACATCCAGCTGGACCATAGAGCCCAGGTCCATTGGGTTGAAAATAAAAGGCGTCGGAGTGGGTTGGATTGGTTGACCGACGGGGGTAGTCAGTGCCGCAGGTATTGGCGGTATAGGTGTGGCGTCATCGGTCTGGACGCAACCTATTGCGCCTATAGCCACCACCAGCAACCAATACAGCAGCAGGTTGCGGACAGCGGAATTATTGTTCGCTGTTTCCTCGTCAGGCATCGGTAGTCCTGTCGCTGATAATCAGGCCTTAGTCGCCTGCGTGGTTTTCTATAATCTAGGTCACCAATCCCGAGCCTCGGATAAAGGGTATGGTTTGCCCTTGATTTGCCCTTGTTTATTGCCTGTTTTTGGGTGTTTTTCGATGCTCTTAGGTTCAGTTGCAATACTATACAACATTGTATGACACGCCTAAACACGTTGACCGAATAACTCTTAATCAGTAGGTTCCCCGTTCGACCCCGGGGCGGGTCAAGCGGACGATGGCATCAAATGAAAACGACCGGAAAATCACGGCTGTTCTTGCTGCCATTTTGCTGCCAAACTTCTTAGCACGGGGCAACACTAGACAATACTTCAGGCACAAAGTCCCCGGGATACGCCGGACGGGATGTTCAAAAACCGTATCTGGCAAGATAGAACAACATGGCGGGCCTCACCCTTTCAAGGTGGAGATCATCGGTTCGAATCCGATCCGGGGTACCAATATGCAGCCACAATTAAGCCCCTTGGGACAATCCCAAGGGGCTTAGCTTTTGAGTATTGCTAACGCACTTGTGCTGGGGCCATTTTCGTAGAATGTGACCGGGCTGGCTGATTCCATCGCCACATCAAACTGCGCTTCTGCGATTTCCTGGACGCCTGGAAGGCAATGGCTGTATAGGTCGAGCGGGATGACAACGTACTCATGTCCCAGCCTTTCTGAGACTGTTTGGTGTAAATAAGAGAGACTAGTAATCGCATCCGGTTTAGCTGGATTTCCGTAGTGCGGGCTTGCAAGGGCTATATACTGTCAGTCTTTGAGGTCGTCGTCCAAGGGAATCTGATAGCCGTTGGCTAGGATATTGGACTGGCTGGCTACGTTCACGACCGCTAGTAGTTCCCCCAGCATATCATGCGTCATACCTTGTTTTCGGGCGGTGTCGGTATGCCATCGCAGGCAGTATTCGCAACCGTTGCTGGCGCTGACCGCCACGAAGACCATCTCCTTGAACGGAGACGACTATCACAGGTCTATCGTGGGCAATTCGCTGGTCAGAGGGCCCCGGAGCGGCCAAAGGATTGTGATTTGGGAGCATCAATTCTTTTAGTCCAATCAAACCTCTTTGGTGTTTTCTTAAAGAAAAACTGCTTAATTTTCCAACCAAGATACCCTTTCCTCCAAATCCATGCATCCTCTAATGGTTGATTGGGGAAATCGCGTCCGTTCGTCGGCTGGATCGGTCGGTACACTATCGTGCCGGAAATCGGCAACAAAAAAGCCAGGAACGGATTAATTCCATTCCTGGCTTAGTTTCCCTCGCATCATCACAACTTCCACACTAATTATATTAATTTTATACTTTACTTAACATTAAGTCAAATTACTGACTTGTAAGGCCTCACATAGTAACTAGGATATCGTCTGAGAAAAACCGGGGGCTTTGGACCTGTTTTATGTTGCAACCCGCCAACGAAAGCAACCGGCCGGAGTAGGTTGAAAGCGTAGTAACTCGTTGATTGAGCGTTATGTTACCTCGCTTTTTGCCGATGAGACACTCATTCCGGTGGCAATTTGGCCGGGTCTTCCATATCAAACCCCTCAAACCCCGAAAACATCTCCCTCCAAGTTCTTCTCCCCATATTCAAAGGGGACTCTCTACCCAGCTTCCTGTGATACGATTGAATCTCTCAAACACCTCTAACTAGGAACGATCCATACCGGAGTTGCTCGTGACCCACATCCAGCCCAAAGCGTTCCTATTCGACATGGACGACACTATCCTCAACTACGATTCCGTGGCCGACCCGTCTTGGCAGCAGGTCTGCGAAACAGTGACTTCAGGAATAACCGGCTTGGAAACCGAAGTGCTGTTCACGGCCCTAAAAACCAAGTCCCAGTGGTTTTGGAGCGACCCTGACCGCCACCTACGCGGCCGCCTCAACATGCTGGTTACCCGGATGGAAATTGTTTCCTTGGCCTTAAAAAAACTGGATATAACCGACCCTGAACTTACCCGGGAAATCGCAATCTCCTACGAGCGAATCAGGACCGAGTCCATAACTCCCCGTCTCGGCGCAATCGAAACCCTCCGTCGGCTCCGCGACAGTGGATTCAAGCTGGGTATGATTACCAACGGATCCAGTGAACCCCAGAGGGGGAAAATCGACCGATTCGGATTGGAGCCCCTTTTCGATTCCATCTTGATCGAGGGAGAGTTCGGCATCGGCAAACCCAACCGGAGCGTGTTCCAGCATTCTTTGGATGTACTTGGCGCCAGCCCCCAAGAAACCTGCATGACCGGAGATAACCTGTATTTCGACGTGGGCGGGGCGCAAGACCTGGGCATCTTTGGGATATGGGTGGACTGGCGCGGTACCGGTCTGCCCGCCGATGCCACAGTCAAGCCGGACCGCACCGTTCGATATATCTCCGAGCTGATCGATTCCGAATAAGTAGAGGAGACATCACGGGCTGGTCTCAACGTCCCACAGGTCTGATTCACTACCAACCGGCCAACGCTTGTCGAGGCTACACCTTATTCTCCTCCAACGGCGGCGACGATGCCTATCTCATCGACATGGAAGGGGATTTCGTCCATCGCTGGTACTCGGACGGGGGCATCAACTACGGATTTCTCCTGCCCAACGGGAACCTCCTGTTTCAGGATAGGGGCTCCAATCCCAACTCTTCTTGTTCGAACGCGATCCGAGAATTTGATTGGAAAGGAAACCTGATCTGGGAGTATCGCAACCCCAACCTCCGCCGTCACTGCAGATTAACTAACGGCAACAACCTCTTCCTGTGCAACCTTCAGGACGAGCTTTCACCCAGGATGAGCTTTCACCGGAGCTAACGCGCCAGGTCCAAGGAGGATTCTCAACACCTTCGGACGCGGAGCGCATGGGGGGCGACTTAGTGTTGGAGGTCAAGCCCGACAGGTCCACCGTCAGCGAATGGCATTCATCGAAACACCTTGATTCCCAGAAGCACATCATCTGCCCCTTGGAGAACCGCGGGGCATGGGGCGGCGCAAACGATATCTCGGCGCCCGACGACAGCATATTCCTGATAAGCTTCCGAGTACTGGACACAGCGGCGATAGTCGACCGGGCCACCGGAGATTTCAAGTGGCCATGGGGCCAGGGCAGATCTCCCACCAACACAATCCCACCCTTCTAGCCAACGGCAACGTGATGCTTCTGGACAATGGGACGCACCGCCGGGGACTCAGTTATTCCCACATCGTCGAGGTAGATCCCGCTACCAACGAGATTGTCTGGCAGTACCCGCCCGAGCCGCTGGTTTCCTTCTTCACCCACTCCACCGGAGGCGCCGAGCGGCTGCCCAACGGGAACACTTTAATCACTGAAGGGATGACCGGGCGGATCTTTGAGCTAACCCCATCCAACCAGATCGTGTGGGAATCATCAGCCTCTTCCTGGCCGAAAACCAACATGGCTTGAATAATGGGGTCTTCCGCGCCCATCGTTATGGTCCAAACTACCTGGCCTTTCCGGGCCGCCAACTGGACCCCAAACGCCACGGCAACCTAAATCGCCTGTATGGCGGAGTCATCTGAACATAGCCGCTGGGCACGTTTCCAATGAGCCCAAAGGGCCGAAACCGGGGTGCCGAATCGGAACGGTTCCTCCTTGAAGCACACAGTCTGCCAATGCTATTATTGGCTTACCACTTAGTCAGCTTCAATCACCCCTTGGAGTCTGCGTATTGACGCCAATCCGGGATGAACCATCGACGGGCCTGGATGCCACATAGCCCCCATTCTTTACAAGAGATAGACATTTCAGTTGATGAACCGTATCAGCAGGAATTGTCCGAAGTTTGGCTACGAACGGTGATGGAAACCGCCCTGGTAGAGGCTCTCCCTGTGGGAGAGCCTGCCCAGGTTGGCCTGGTGGTAACCGATGATAAGACGGTGCAGGAATTGAACCGGCAATTCCGAGGGTTGGATGAAGTGACCGACGTTCTCTCCTTTTCCGCCTCCCACTCCGGGCATTGGAAGGGTGACCCGCAGGAATCAGACGAAGCTTCCCCGGAACCCTTAGATTCGGAGGAACTGAACTTCGTCCTCCCGCCTGGTGAACCGTCTCCCTTGGGCGAGGTAATCATCTCTTTCCCACAAACCATTCGTCAAGCTCAGGAAAGAAGCTGCCCGGTAGAACAAGAACTGGCACTACTGATTATCCACGGCGTTCTTCACTTGGTGGGCTACGACCACATGGAGCCTGAAGACGAAGCGCAGATGCAAGCCAAAGAGCGGTCCGCCCTGGCAGCGGTATCTCAACTTGAGGCCGGAATCTAATGACCACGCAGGTTTACTACCGGAAATGGCGGCCCTTGAGCTTCAGCCAGGTGGTGGGCCAGGAACACGTCACCACCACACTGCGCCAGTCAACCAAACAGGGCCGAGTGTCCCACTCCTACCTATTCTGCGGGCCAAGGGGCAGCGGCAAAACTACCTCCGCCCGTATCTTGGCCAAGGCGGTGAATTGTCTCGCCCTTCAAGATGGCGACCCATGTAACGCCTGCACAATCTGCCAGACGATCAACGACGGCCGGTTCATGGATATTATCGAACTGGACGCCGCCAGCAACCGGGGGATCGACGAAATAAGAGACATACGGGAGAAGGTGAACTTCTCTCCCGTCCAGGGCAGCAAAAAAGTCTACATCATCGACGAAGCCCACATGCTCACCGACGCAGCGTCAAATGCATTCCTCAAGACCTTGGAAGAGCCACCCAGCCACGTCATATTCATCCTCTGCACCACCGAGACCCAGAAGATTCTGGGCACAATCGTATCCCGGTGCCAAAGATACGATTTCAGGCGCATCCCTTCGGACTTAATCAACCAACGCCTGGAAGAGATTTCTAAGGAAGAAGGCGTCGCTGCTGACACCGATGCCCTCCGCCTAGTATCCCGCTACTCGGCCGGCAGCCTTCGCGATGCCGAGAATCTGTTAGAGCAACTGGCAGTGTCCTACTCCGAAGGTGTCGGCATCAAACAGGTGGAAGAACTGCTGGGATTGGGCCATAGTGAGCGATGGTTGGACTTGGTGACAGGCCTGTTAACCGGAGACGCATCGGGAGCACTGGGCGTCATCAACCAGGCAGCATGGGATGGCACCGACCTCCGCCAACTACACCGTCAGACCCTGGAGCTTATGCGCTCCGCCATGCTGCTACAGTGGGGTTCCGGCGGACCATCCGGTCCGGAAACTCCGGTGGACTTGCCGGAGGAGACGCTAACCCAAATGAAGCAATTGGTAAGCCAAGCGCCCGGCTGGCGCATCATCAGGGCATTGAAACTCTGGGGTGAAGTAAACATGCGCTACGACGCCCCTTCCACCCTTCCGCTGGAGTTGGCGGCGGTGGAGATTTGCGACTACGAAGCGTCAGCGGCCAGTGCGCCTGCGGTACAATCCCAGCCCGCAGCGGCCCCTAGCCCGGCGCCCGCTGCCCCTCGCCAGCCGCCCAGCAGGCAAGCGCCCCCTTCCGCCAAGGCTCTGGAACCCCGTCCGCCGGCCCGGACAGCACCAGCTACTGCCCAGCGGGACGTGCCACCGATGCCCGCTCAGAACCGTACGGAATCCCCGCCCGCCTCCGCTCCAGAACCAGGCAGTTTGGCAGCCAATTGGGCGGCAACGGTCAAGACCCTGGGTCGGCACAAGGGCAAGAAATACAACCTGGGTGCTTTGATGCGCGACTGCCGGTCCGACGATATCACCATCGAAGGCGATACCCTAACCCTAGCCTTCGCTCATAGGGCCCACATGGAACGCATGCAAGAAGAGCTGGCCGACCCCAGCGGAAAGCAGCAGGTCGACAGCGTGGTGAGCGAAAACTTCGGTGGGAACTATACCCTCAGGCTCACGCTGATGGATGACAAGGGCGAAAACAGCAATGGACCCAGCAGTTCCCAAAGTAGCCCACTGGTTAGAGTCGCCCTGGGAATGGGCGCAAGAATCATAGAGGAGGTCGTGGAATGAACCGCAACATGATGCGCCAAGCCCAGCAATTGCAGGCTCAATTACAGAAGATTCAGGAAGAACTGGAAACCCTGACCGTTGAAGGCACCGCCGGTGGCGGCGTTGTGAAGGTAGTAATGACCGGCAAACAAGTGGTGGAATCGGTCACGATAGAGCCTGGAGCCGCGGAGGAAGTGGATCTGCTCCAAGACCTGGTAGCAGCGGCGGTGAACGATGCCTTCTCCAAAACTCAGGAATTGGCTGCCGAAAAGATGGGCCCCTTGGCCGGCGGCTTGAACATCCCGGGGTTGGGTTAGCGGAGTTCCGGTAGGAACAGCATCGCCATGATTCCCGACTCCATCCCCGCAGCATCCCCCTCCTTGGCCAAACTGATCCAGGAGCTTAACAGGCTGCCGGGAATCGGCCCGAAGAGCGCTCAGCGGCTGGCCTATTACCTTATTCGTCTTCCCAACGAAGATGCCCTGGCGCTGGCCGATGCAATCAGTGCCGTCAAGAGCAATATTCTTTTTTGTAACCAGTGCCAAAACCTGACCGATTCTTCACCCTGTAGCATCTGCGCCGAACCGCAACGAAATCAGGATCAGATATGCATAGTCGAAGACCCGATGGACGTACTAGCTCTCGAACGCACCCATACGTTCCGAGGTCTATACCACGTATTGCACGGTGTAATTTCCCCTCTGAACGGGGTAGGACCGGACCAACTCAAACTGAAGGAACTGTTCAACCGATTGACCCAGGAAGGTGTCAAAGAGTTAATCATCGCCACCAACCCAACCCTGGAAGGAGAAGCTACTGCGATGTACATTCGTCGTCACCTGGCCGGTCAAGAGTTGAAGATTACCCATCTGGCCCGGGGATTACCGGTGGGCGGTTCTTTGGAATATACCGACGATCTGACCCTCAGCCGAGCCTTCCAAGGACGTCAGGAGCTTTAACCATGGCTCCACCAAGGTCGTACCATAGCGAGGCTTTAATCCTGAAGCACTCCCCCTTCGGTGAAGCGGACCTTCTCGTCACTTTCCTCACGAAGGAGCGGGGAAAGGTTCGCGCCGTCGCCAGAGGCGCCCGCCGGTCCAACAGTAAACTGGTCGGTCACCTGGAACCCCTAACTCAGGTAAGCCTATCCCTATCCCAAGGCCGAGGCGGTCTGGATCACGTTTCGCAAGCCCAGTTGATGGAGAGCTTCGCGTCCCTGAAGGACGACCTAGAGGCAATAACGAAGGGCTTCTATCTGGCGGAACTAGTTGATGGTTTCGGCTCGGAAGCGAACCCGAACCAACCCCTATACCACCTGGCTTTGGCGACATTGAAGGCCATCGGCGAAGACCCTGAATCTGAACTCCCGCTGCGGTTCTTTGAACTGCGCCTTCTCAAAGTCTCCGGGCTGATGCCCGAATTGTACTGTTGCGTGGAATGCCGGAACGACCTTACTCCGAACAGTCACCGGTTCAGCCCGGATGTCGGCGGTGCCCTGTGCTTGGAGTGCCGACCTGCCGAAGCCCATGTCCGCCCATTATCCCTGAGAGCCCTCAAAGTCTTGCGGCTCCTGGACCGCAGTCAGAACAATCAGATACCCTCGATACAGATGGTCGATCCCTTGGCTCTAGAGATTAGATCCCTGCTCAAGATGAGCATAGAGTACTGGTTGGATAAACAGATTCAATCAAATTCGTTTTTAGAGCAGCTACGCCGAGAGGAGAAGCCTGGCGTATATTCTTGAGAATCTGATGGATTCCAGCTCATTTAAGACGCCGTCACCTCGATATTATCGAGCCACGGCCCTCAACAGAGTTGATAAGGATAGCCGATATTTAACAGGATCTTGATTGCCAATCGGGGCGAAATCACTTGTCGAATCATCCCCACTTGCCGAAAGCTGGGTATAGGCTCCGTAGCCATCTACTCAGAAGCCGACCGGGACGCCCTCCACGTGAAACTGGCCGATGACGTCCGTTTGGTCGGCGAAGCTCCTCCCGAGCAGAGCTATCTCGACATAGACAAGATACTTCAAGCCGCCCGTGATGCCGGCGCAGACGCGATACATCCGGGCTACGGCTTTCTTTCCGAGAACCCCGTCTTTGCCCGCCGCTGCCAGGAAGCCGGCATCCGATTCATCGGCCCCACCCCGGAAGTCATGGAAAAGATGGGTGACAAGCTCCGCGCTCGCAAGCTGGCCAAGAAGGCAGGACTGCCGGTGCTGCCCGGCACCGATCAAGCAGGCGAGGATGATAAGGCGGAAGAACGAGCCTGGAAGCTAGGCTTCCCACTGATGGTCAAAGCGCTGGAAGGCGGCGGCGGCATTGGCATCCACATCATCGAGTCCATGGAAGAGGTCACTCCAATCATCCAGCGCACTCGCCAATTGGCTAACAGCGCCTTCGGCAGTCCCCGCCTTTTCTTCGAGCGATACCTCAAGGACGCTTCCCATATAGAGGTCCAGTTAATCGGTGACGAGCACGGCCACCTGATTCACTTATTCGAACGCGATTGTTCGATCCAGCGCCGCCACCAGAAGTTGATCGAAGAGTCTCCGGCAGTGAAGCTGGATCCCAAGCTGCGCCGCCGGTTGTGCAATTTGGCCCTGAAGTTGGCGAAGCACATCGGCTACACCAACGCTGGCACAGTGGAATTCCTAGTTGCCACCGATGGTCAAGCCTATTTCACGGAAACGAACACCCGGCTACAGGTAGAACATGGCGTGACCGAAATGGTCACCGGCGTCGACTTGGTGGAATTACAGATACGAGCCGCCGCCGGTGAAAAACTGCCACTAACGCAGGAAGACATCACCGTTTCAGGGCATGCGATCCAAGCTCGGATTTACCCAGAGGACCCGGTAACATTGATGCCGCGGATAGGCACGATAACCGACTACCATCTGCCCGCTGGAGAGCATGTCCGCGTGGATAGCGCTCTTTGCGCGGGTTATGAAGTTGGGTTACACTATGAGCCGCTTCTGGCTAAGGTGATGGCTTGGGGCGAGACCCGCAAAGCTTCAGTAAAGGGTCTATTGCGAGCGCTGCTATGCGTCCGGGCCAGGGCATAACCTGCAACACTTCTCTGTTGCGGGACGTCCTAGCCAGCGCGGAGTTCGCCGGATCCACCCACCATACGGGGTCCATGACATCGTGGCTTGGGGCCGGTAAGATTCGCACTCATCACCCAGGTATCACGGGAACAAAGATGAAGAACGGCAATGAAAAATCTGGTCGGGATACCGCAGCGTCCATTGCGGTTGCCATGGCATTAGCGTCTAAAAACGCCTTCGGGGCGCCAACCCCGGCCGCTAATCAGTGGCGGGCCTATGGCCGCCGGGAACAGCTTCAGTCCCGTTCTCCAGTAAGCCGGAGCCGACGATAACATCCTTCAGAATCAAAGTTGGGGAGAGTTGGTTCTCCGTAGATGTCGGAGACCTAACTTACTCTCCTGTAGAAGTCACCATTGAAGGTGAGACCATCTCCGTTGAAGTCGAAGGTCTTCCTTCCCGTCCCCCTCCAAGGCCCCGGGGTGAGCGGGCCAGACCTGCTCAGATCGTAGCGGCGCCACGCCCCGGCCACGCGTCCGCACCCAACCCATCGGACAAGATTCTACGCAGTCCCATGCCCGGAAAAGTTATCTCCATCATGGTTCGGCCTGGAGACCGGGTGGCCGCCGGGGACGAAGTGTGCGTGGTGGAAGCGATGAAGATGGAGCAAAGCATAAGAACCGGGCGAGACGGCGTGATTAAGACCATCCACGTACAGCCCATGGACTCCGTAAGCGCCAACGATCCGCTGGTAGAGCTGGAATAGCTGGTTGATCCGCAGGTTGGACCGGAATCACCTCATCCACGCTGGTGATGAAAATCATTCCGTCGCCAATCTCGCCGGTGCGGGCCACGTCGATAATGATGTCGCAAACTTCGTCGGCGTCGGCGTCACTAACCACCAATTCCATCTTTGTCTTGGGCAACATATCTATGGCCAGTGACTGACCGCTGCGACCCTGATGTACGATGCCCCGTTGCGCTCCCCGTCCCATCACGGGCACCGTGTTCAATCCAATAAAACCGCGCTCAACCAGCGCGTAGTTAACCGCGTTGACTCTCTCTGGGCGGATTATCGCTTCAACTTTTTCATCTTTCCTTCTCCCAATCCGGTGATTCGGGCAAGGTCCAGCAAGACGAATTATAGCCTGTACGCCGGTTCAGCATGCTCGCTGAGGTCCAAGCCAATCTCCTCGCCGGATTCAGAAACGCGGAGACCGATGGTATATTTTATCCCCAAGAGAATCACGGCAGTTACCCCAAAGGCCCATACCCAAGTTACAGCTAGGGCAAGGAGTTGGATGCCGATCTGCTCCAACCGAGTAACCCCATCCGCCAATCCACCGTACCCTATCCCAACGAAGATCCCGGTGGCCAAGGCGCCCCAGGTGCCACCGATGCCGTGGACACCCCACACGGATAGAGCATCGTCCACCTTTAATTTGACGAGCAGTTGAATAGCGCCGAAGCACATTACGCCAGCACCTATGCCAATGACGATCGCGGGCATCGCGCCAACGAAACCGGAGGCCGGAGTGATTGCTACCAGTCCGGCAACTGCGCCGGAGGCGGCGCCGATGACGCTGGGCTTCTTGGAGAAGATCCATGACATGCCAACCCAGCCGATGATACCGGCGCAGGCTGCTGTGTTGGTCACAACGAAGGCGTTTACCGCATCGCCGCCCGCGGACAGGGCGCTACCGGCGTTGAAGCCGAACCATCCGAACCAGAGCAGACCCGCGCCCAGCACGACCAGCGGCAGGTTGTGGGGCTCCATCGCCTCTCTGCCCCATCCCAAACGTTTGCCCAGGATAATCGCGGCAGCCAGAGCCGCGACACCTGAGTTGATGTGGACCACCGTTCCGCCAGCGAAGTCCAGGGCGCCCATTTCGAACAGCCAGCCGCCGGAAGCCCAAACCCAGTGAGCCACCGGTGTGTACACGATGGTCACCCACAGTACGGTAAACACTACGAAAGCGCTGAATTTCATCCGTTCGGCGAAAGCCCCGGTTATCAAAGCCGGGGTAATAATCGCAAACATACCCTGGAAAATCATGAACACTTGGGCCGGGATCTTTGCGTCGGGATCCGCGCCTTCGGAGGCGCTGACTCCAGCCAAGCCTAAGTAATCCAAACCCCCGATAAATCCGCCGATGTCCGGACCGAAGGCCAGGGTATAACCCCACAGCACCCACACGACTCCGACGATTCCGATGGTTGCGAAACTGTACATCATCGTGGATCCCACGTTCTTCTGTCGGCCCAATCCCCCATAGAACAATGCGAGTCCGGGCGTCATAAGTAGCACGAGAGCCGATGCAATCAGAATAAAGGCTGTGTCGCCTGAGTTAACCATTATCCTTCCCCCAATCTGTTAGTACAAGATTAACAAAGTAAGCTGGAACATCGCCTTGAAATCTTCCCGGTCGATTAGCGAAACAGGAAGATATGGAATAATACCGCATCAACATTTCGTATATATTACGGAAGTGTTAAATCGACGTTACGGACCGCATTACCAAAACGAAGTAAACCCATAGGACGTCAGGCTCCAAATGAACCACATACCCGATGGTATACTTAGGCATTCCTCTGCGAATGTTACCATTATGTCTCACCACCTAGTTGGCCGCCTAAGACTATAACCTCATCAATGACCCTGATAATCCCATTAAAAGGTAACGCTTTGATGAAGCGCCGCAACAGGTTGGTTCAGATTCTACTGTTCATCGTGACGTTCGGCATGTATGGAATCTACTGGTTCTATGCGACTTCTAAAGAAATGGTGGAATACAAAAGACTGGCTGGCAGTCCGATTCTATGGACCATCCTGTTGTTCATACCCTTTGGATCTTTCTTTTCTTGCTGGAAACACGGTAAGGCAATCGTCGAAGTTACAGACAGCAAGTACCCATTCTTTCTGATCTACGTCTTATGGCTCTTGTTCAATCCAGCGGTTTGGCTTCTCACTCGGATCGAGTTAAACAAACTGGCTGAAGAGTAAAGCCCTCCAACATCCGGCCAAAACACGTCCCTCAGAAGACAGTCACGCCGATGGAAATGTCTAGCAGAAAGGAGCCGCACTTTGCCGTTCGAAAACTTGCTTCTGGAGATTGAGGACCAGGTCGCCGTGGTGACCTTGAACCGCCCCGATAAGCTCAACGCCATCAACCCTGAACTCCACAAAGAGATGATGCAGGTATGCCGCCAACTTGGAGAAGACGATGGAGTTCGGGTCGTGATTTGGACCGGCGCGGGAAGGGGATTTTGCTCGGGGGTAGACTTGACCGCTCACCGCACCGAATCGGAACGCCAGCCAAGGACAGAGCGTATCGACGAATACCACTGGGTTGGCCGCCAAGCAATCGAGATTTACCGGAACCTGAATAAGCCAACAATCGCCGCCGTGAACGGCGTGGCCGCCGGGGCCGGAATGTCCCTGGCGCTAGCCTGCGATATGCGGGTCGGATCGGAAAGCGCCCGCTTCAAGACCGTCTTTATAGAGCGGAGCCTCAGCCCGGACTCCGGTTTATCCTTCTTTTTGCCTCGCATCGTCGGCTCCAGCCGGGCCTTCGACCTGGTATATACCAGCCGTTTCGTCGAAGCAGATGAGGCCTACCGCATTGGTTTGCTGGACCGGCTAGCCCCGTCAGAAAGCCTGCTGAATGACACTAAGGAACTGGCCCGGCAGATCGCATTCTGGCCGCCGGTGGCGCTGCAGATGTCCAAACGAGTTCTACAGCACGGTATGGAATGCGATCTGGAAGAGGCGTTGAGGTACGAAACCCACGGAATAGCCTTCGCGCGGAGAGCCCCTCACGATGTGGAAGAAGCCTCCGCATCGTTCCGGGAGAAGCGGCCGCCTAACTTCACGGGAGAGTGATGGGAGTTATCTGTCTAGAGAGTATCTGCATTCGCGCATAATCTTATCTGGTGCGCCTGCGCCATTAACCCCCAGTATCTCCGTCTTCAACGAACCACGGCATCTCGATAGCTTCGTGAGGCCAGAGGAACTCGAAGCCAGCCGCGAGCGCATATTGCCGGTCCAGGTCTTCCCTATCTCCGATGTGGTAGTAAACATCGGCCTCGAACTGGGCCATCACATCGGGTAGCATCTGTTTCGAGACGGCAAAGTGTACCGGTATCCCGTGCCGATCCCAGATCGCTCTTTGCCCGCTGATGGGACGGTCGGAACAGCTACCGATCAAGAATCCCTTCTTCTGGACCGTTCTCACCATATCCATGGTCAAAACGCCGGGAGGATCGCCGATCTCCAAAGTACCGTCGATGTCAAAACTAATCAGAATCGCCAAGTAGGTTCCTCGCTCTCAAAGTTAGGTGGCCGCAAGGGCCACCTAAGAGTGTTCAACTGGGTAGACCTCTCATGGTCTAGTCGGGTGACGCGCCCCACACGGTGAAGTTACCGCCCATGGGCATGGGCCCGCCGGAGACCGCGATCTCAGGCTTGACTCCGGTCAGGGAACGAGCGCCGGCCCGGCCCTGTATCTGCTGGATACTGTCCGTGTGCATCCAGAAACGGCTGCGGCCACTACCGATATTGCCGCCGCTGGGTAGAATCGGGTTCGGGCCCTCGATACTGATGTCGGTCTGGTAGAAATCCAGGGCATCCCCAAACTTCATGCCCCGGTAGCCCAGTCCTTCGATGTGGAACTGATGGAACAGGGCAAAGCCGTCGTACATGTTCTCGAACGAGATGTCGTTGGCCGTGATACCGGCGGATTCAAGAATCTTTCTCCCGGTGCTGCCGGTCTCCGTCTGCACTTCTTCCAGGGTAGGAGTGAGGCTCCGTCCACTGCCTCTGTTAGATGCGTGGCCCAAGATGTACACGGGCTTCTGCTTCATGTCCTTGGCCCGCTCGGCGGTCGTGAACAGGTAGGCACCAGACACCATGATGGGAATGTCGTTATCGAAGAGGCTGGCTGGCTTGGCGATCCAGCGGGCGGCCAGATAATCCTCCGGCGTCAGTTGCTCCGGACGGTGTTGCGCCCAGTAACCCTCGGGGAAGAGCAGTCCATTCCTTCTGGAGTTCTCCATGAATGGAGCCATCATGTCGTGGGACTTGCCGTACTTCCGGCAATACTCTGCGAACTGCAGGGCCGTTCCGAAACAACCGGGGGGGCCCCATATGGTCCTGCCAGGGCCCACCGCGTATGATCCGGAAACATTCTCCGCTGCGCTAAGCCCGGACTGGTTGTACCGGCCTTCCAGGTTATGCCAGCTCTTGAGCACCAAACAGTTGTTCGTGAGGCCCTCACCCACGGCCTGGGCAGCCACGACGATGGCGTGGGACATGCAGCCGGTGCCGTACATGGTGAACTTGACGTTCTTGAGTTCCGGCATGTTCTTCAAGAGCCATTCACAGCTCAATTTGGCGATGCCGTCCAAGGGATCGTCGGTTGGGTTGTAGAAATTAACAATGTCCATGGGAACGGGGTCGTTCGCATCCCAGTGAGCTCCGGTTGTGGTCACCGGGTCGATGACCAGACCGTCGATCTGGTCCGGCGGAACGCCTGCGTCCTCAATAGCCTTCCGGAGCGCCAGGATACTGTTCGCGCCAACAGTGTTCTCCGGTGTACCATCCCAACGCCGGGAAGTGGGCGAGTGCCCGATGCCGACGGCCGCCACTTTGCCTTTGTGTGGCCATACTCCCTGCCCTTCAGTAACGTGATAGAACGAATCTGGAGCATTAGGTGTAGTCATTGTTCACTCCTCAAAACAAGCTTAACGGCTTGTAAAATAGGTAAATTGGTGGGGTTTAGCCTACTACCCGCCACTCGGGGACTTTCTGTCCGTTGGCCGTAGCTTCGAACACGACTTCCACGCTCCCCCCAATCGGGACCTGATCCACCGGAGTACCGGGGAGGTGGGAGTACATCTGGACACCCGGGTCTTCGTCCAGCATGACCACCGCGAGATTGAACGGTTGGTCTTCCTGGAGCATCCTGATCGGAGTATCGTAGACAACCGTGTAGTTATATATCTTGGCCTTCCCGCTCATCCCTTTCCATTCCATATTGTCGCCCGAGCCGCACTTGCGGCAGGCGGCAGCCGGCGGATGCTGGAGCAGGTTACAGGCGGTGCAGTTCTGTATGACCAGCTTTTCTTCGTTGGCTGCATCATAGAAGGGCTTAGTTAACTCATCTGGTATCACACCCTGCTTTACCATATCTCTTCTCCATTCCTGTTAGTTTCCAAAGGGGGGTTCAATGTAAGACGAATCACATGGTCAACAATATTCATATTTTAGTGATATGTCAAAACTTCTGGGCTGTTTAGGAATTACGCCTCGTCTACTTTACGCAAGAAATCATGGACCACGCTGATATACTCCTGCTGATCTTCCCAGTGAGGCATGTGGGCGCTGTTCTCGTAAACGACAAACTCGGAGTTCGGCGTAAGGCTGGAGTACCATTCGACGGTATCCGGAGCCGCCTCGTCGAAGCGGCCGCAGGAGTAAAGAGCCGGAACGCCGATCCTGTGTAAGTCACCAGACCGGTCGTAGCCCGCCAGGGTCCCGGTCATGAAAAATTCGCTGGGCCCCCACATAGTCTGGTAAACAACTTTCCCTCTTTGCTGCCGCCCCTTCAGGACGGCTTCCGGAACAGTATCCAATCGCAGGACGTGGCGTTTGTTGAATTCTTTTTCAGCGTCCCTGTATTCTTCTGATTCAGTTGTTCCGGCCGCCTCGTGCTTGTCCATCACCTCCTGTACCTCGGGCGGGAGTTGTTTTCGATATCTATTGCAGTCGGCAACCCATCTCTCGATGCTGATGCAAGGGCTGGACTGAATCAAACTGGCTATGCCGTTGGGGTGAGTTAGATAATAGTCCATCCCTAGCATCGTACCCCAGGAATGTCCCAGAATATGACACCTATAAAAACCGAGGGCCTCTCGCAAGATGTGGAGTTCCTGTACGAAACGGTCCATCTTCCATAAGCTTAAGTCATCAGGCCGGTCGGAGTTGCCGCATCCCAGTTGGTCATAAAAAACCACTGGGCGGTCATCACCCAACACCCTCAATGGCTCAAGGCTGAAGTGACTGGATCCGGGACCACCGTGCAGGGTGATGAGGGGCGGACCACCTCCACTCCCCACAATCTCATACCAAATCTTCCCACCGGGAACGTCTACGTAACCTTCTTTGTTCTGCTCAGCCAACTAATCATCCTTGCTTGATTTTCTGTGTTTGAAAGACCGTGATCGCCGGGTGCTGTGACCTGGCTCGCCCCAATATTACCACCTCCCGCGAACGTCTCTGCCCTTGGCTGGACAGCCTAAAGGATTCCACTTAGAATTCAGACCCATCCATGAGGGATATTTTCTGATGGGCACGACCGGGCAAGAGGGATAAGATTGGCAGCGAATACCGGCTCCGATGTGAAAAATCCGACCTCGGCTGAGTTGCTCCAAAGAGCAGTCAACCTGGTCCCCATGCTCAAATCTCGGGCGGCCCACACCGAAGAGCGTCGCCGCATCCCCGAGGAAACTGTTAGAGATTTTCTAGCCTCGGGCTTGAATCGCATCGAAGTACCCAATAGGTTTGGCGGCCTGGGTGTCACCGATGGATTGGTCTTCCGGGTCGGGGCGGAACTGGCCAGGGGTTGCGCCTCATCGGCTTGGTGCTATTCGGTCTGGTCGGCAAACGCCTTTATGGTAGGATTCTGGTCTCTGCAAGCCCAGGAGGAACTGTACGCCGACGGTCCTGACGTTCTATTCTCCAGTTCCCTTACTCCCGGCGCATCCACGATAGAAACCGTGAGCGGAGGCTATCGACTTAAAGGCCGATGGGAGTTTTCCAGCGGCTGCGACTCCGCTAGTTGGCTGATTCTAGGAGTCACTGGCGTCGGCGATGGCGGACGTACCTGGGTGCTGGTCCCCCGGCAAGATTTTGAGATTGTCGATACATGGTTCGTCTCGGGACTGCGGGGCACCGGAAGCAAGGATATCGTCGTCGCAGATGCGTTTATCCCCGGCTACCGAATGCTGGATGTTGGCAAGGCTGGCAACGGAGACTTTACCGGGTGGGAGATACACGGACAAGCTGGCTACCGCATCCCGATTCCGGTTCTTCTAGGTTGGGACTTGGTAGCCCCGATGGTAGGGATAGCCCAGGGAATGATTGACGAGTTTACCGCCCGCCTTGTCGGGACATCAGGCCCCGGCAAGACCGCCGAGTCCGAAGTTATCCAGATACGCTTAGCCGAGGCCTCCGCCGAGGTGGATGCCGGACGGCTGATGATGCATCATGACATTCGCGAGACATTCGAAAAAGCAGAGGCCGGAGAAACATTCACCCCACTGGAACAGTCCCGCTACCGGCGGGATAGGGCCTTCATCACTCAACTCTGTTTACGCTCGGTGAACCGTCTTTTCGATGTAAGCGGAGGCCGCGCTCTGTTCGATAACGAGGCCCTCCAACGTTTCCATCGGGATGCCCATGCCGTAGCCCACCGTGACAGTCTGATTATGGATCTGGGCGGCCAAGCGTACGGTAAGATCGCACTGGGACTTGAATCTGAATGAGGAATCTAATTGGCAGCTGATACAGACTCTCGATCGAACGATCTAACCTCGGAAGAACTGATCCGAAGAGCGGCTGACCTGATTCCGGTGCTAAAGTCACGGGCCCCGCACACCGAAGAGATTCGCCGCGTTCCCAGCGAAACGGTTCAGGACTTCCTGTCATCAGGCATCCACCGGATCGGGGTTCCACCACGCTTCGGCGGCTTGGATGTCGACTACGGTTCGATGTTGGAAGTCGCCACCGAGTTAGCCAGGGGCTGTGGAGCATCCTCTTGGTGTTACGCTCTCTGGGTAGCCCACTCCTACTTGATAGGCCACTGGCCTCTGCAAGCGCAGGAAGAAGTGTTTGGCGAAGGTCCGGACGCCCTTTGCTCCAGTTCGCTCAACGTGGGAAAATCGACAACACAACAGGTCAGAGGCGGATACCGTCTCAACGGGCACTGGGAGTTTTCCAGTGGATGCGACTCCGCTGATTGGCTGATGCTGGGGCTCCACGGAATCAGCGAACGGGCCTTTTTCCTGGTGCCCAGGTCAGACTTTGAAATCATCGACAACTGGTTCGTGTCTGGACTTCGAGGCACCGGCAGCAAGGATATAGTGGTAGAAGATGCGTTCATCCCAAACCACCGGGTTTTGGACGTCCACGGCGTTGGCGACGGTAGCGGAACCGGGTGGGAGCTACACCGGCAGGACCGGTACCGCATGCCCATACCCGTTTTAATGGGATGGGACTTAGTGGCCCCGGCCATCGGCATGGCCCAGAGCATGATTGACGAATTCACCGCACGAATCATCGGGACATCCGGTCCGGGCAGAACCGCCGACTCTCCGGCGATCCATCTGCGCCTATCCGAAGCATCCGCTGAGGTTGATGCCGGGATGGCTCTGATGCGTAGCGACATTAAAGAGATGTTCGAAAAAGCGCGCACCGGCGACCCATTTACTC
>Ga0315336_1001634_pt1 | contig 41153 bp, 35 predicted proteins | sample ASW5metaG_FD_204512 | JGI IMG/M metagenome (GOLD analysis project Ga0315336, IMG submission 204512) | Ammonia-oxidizing marine archaeal communities from Monterey Bay, California, United States - ASW #5 | ecosystem: Environmental > Aquatic > Marine > Intertidal zone | place: USA: California... | reverse complement strand
TTTCGCGACGTCGATTGAGTCTGCAGAAAGTGCAGCCGAGTGTTGACCCAACGCGACCACTGGGCGAAGTACTGCTTGAACCCACCCGCATCTACGTACGGTCAATCGTGTCGTTGCTGCGGAAGTACCGCGTCAAGAAAGTTGTCAGTGCCATGGCGCACATCACTGGCGGCGGTCTCGCAGGAAACCTGCCGCGCGTGTTGCCCGACGGGCTCGATGCAGTTGTCAACCTGAAATCATGGGACATCCCGCCGCTGTTCAACTTCCTGCAGGACAAGGGCAATGTCGCCGAAGACGAAATGTGGCGCGTGTTCAACATGGGCATCGGCTATGTCCTCGCCGTGCGCCCCGCCTTTGCGGATTCGATTACGAAGCATCTGGAGCGACATGGCGAGACCGTGCATCGCATCGGACGTCTTGCCAAAGGCAAAGGCCGCGTGATGTTGAAGGGATCGACGTAGTGCTCGATGTCGCCACGCTTGCGGCCTCGCTCTTGGCAGAACCACCGGTTAACGTGCTCGACGACACGCCTCCGATCCTGGTCGATGTGCAACCAGGTGTTTGGCTGACGCGTGTACGTGGATTCACCGCCGCGGGCGGAAGTACGTTCAGTCTCGATAAAGCAATGGGTCTTGATGAGCACAACACCGCTTTTCGAGGCGCACTCACTGTGACACGCGAGCCGTGGGCCGTGAAGCTCATGTCGACGTCGTTCGGCGCCACAGGCTCCGCCGAATCAACAGGCGGCACATGGGCGGGCCAAGTCGTGACCGCGGGCGATTCCACGAGCTTCGACGCCCGGTGGTTGCAACTCGAAGCGCAGTGGGATCACAAGGCGCCCCGAGGCGACGGTTCACGGCGCACGAATGACCCGCTGGATCTTCTCTTTGGACCACATGTGGCCGTGTCTTATCTGGATCTTGAGCAGCGGCTCACCAGCGCCTCGTCCTTGAACACCGTGTCCCGTGACGGCGCCTGGTGGACCGTCATGGTCGGTGGACAACTCACGATGCAGGCGGACCTCAAGCGGATGGTGGGCTGGCTGCACCAGTTGAAGGTCGAAGTCGCGGGGTCGGCGGGGGCCACGATGAACGGCGGAGGAGCCTGGAGTGTGCGTGCGGGCTTCACGCTGCAGTTCACGGAGACAGTCGGGGCCACCATCGGCTATCGCCTGATGGAGTTCACGGACCTGGAGCAAGGCGATTGGACCGTTTCTCCGAGTTTCCCGGGTCTCTATGTGGGTGTGAACGTTTCCTTCTGAGGGGCGTACCCTTGCAGACATGGCCATCCGCCGATCAACCTCCAAGCCCCGTCGCAGCGCCAGTTACCACCGAGCGCGGGTACGGCACCTCTTGCTTACATCAGGGCCGAATCGCCTCAGCGGGGGCTGGCTAGTTCGCCGTCACCATGACGACCCGGTGGTTCTGCGAGAGTTGGAGATCACGTTGCCGAACTGGCCCGTCGCCTTTGACGGGCTGCGCATCGCGCACTTGAGTGATCTGCACGTCGGTGAGCTTATGCCGGCGGATCGTGCTCTTGGCATTGTGGACACGATTCGTCGTACACGACCTGACATGGTCTGCAATACGGGCGATCTTGTTGATCTTCGACTCGAGGGCGTGCAGGACGTCGTCGAGGCGATCGCTGCTATTCCAGCGAGATGCGGCAACTTCTTTGTGCTCGGAAACCACGATGAACTGGACTGTGCGGAGTCGCTCAAGCGACTTGTGCGACGAGCCGGCACGACAGTGCTCGACAACGAGATCTGCATTCTGCGTCGCGGTGACGAGTCGTTGCGCGTGGGCGGAATCGGCTGGGCGCGTACGCCGGTGCACTGTCGATCATGCATTGACCGCATGCTTGGTGACGAGGGCACGGTCGACCTGCTGTTGTCGCACAACCCCAAGGCGTTCGATCATGCAGTGGATCGAAATGTGCAACTGGTGCTGTCTGGACATACGCATGGTGGTCAGATTGCTCGGCGAAACAGGCCCAATGCGAATCTGGCGGTAGCGCACCGACGCAGCGCAGGCCTGTATGCACTGGGCACGAGTCGGTTGTTCGTCACGACCGGTGCAGGCGCATGGTTTCCGTTGCGGGTGAACTGCCCTGCTGAAGTGGCCTTGCTGACCATCCGTTCGCCGCAGGCTCAATCGTCCGAAGGCTGAGCTCGAAGGACAGCCGCCATGGCTCGTGTTGCTTCGGCACGATGTGATCGACGATTCTTTTCAGGCGGGTTGAGTTCCGCGCTGGTGCAGCCCTCGGGAAGTTCCAGCAGCGGGTCGTAGCCGAACCCGTTCGTGCCCCTTGGCGATTGGGCGATGACACCTTCGAACGTGCCTTTGGACTCGGCGATAATCGAACCATCGGGATCGGCAAGGCACATGCAGCACACGAAGCGCGCTGTGCGAAGATCGCGTGGCACGTGCTCAATCGCCAGGAGCAACTTCGTGTTGTTTGCCTGATCGCGGGTGTCGCGAGTAGTGCCGGCGCCGGCATAGCGGGCACTGAAAATGCCCGGCGCGCCGTCAATCGCATCAACACACAGTCCGGAGTCATCAGCGAGACACCGCTGCCCCGTCGCTGCCGCGTAGCCGCGAGCCTTGAGTCGTGCGTTGCCTTCGAATGAGTCGGCATCTTCCACTGGTTCCGCCGGCATGGTGTCGAGTGTGTCCAAGGACAGCACTTCGATTCCCTCTGGTTGCAGAATGGCCCGGACTTCATCGAGCTTGTGCGGGTTGCCGGTGGCGAGCAGGATCTGCATGACACGTCCAGAGTACGCTCTGCGTCATGGAGCTTGCGGGCTTGTCCATCGTGATCACAGGGGGAGGCACCGGAATCGGCGCGGCGACTGCCACAGCCTGCGCCGCAGCGGGCATGTCGGTGCTCATCGCCGGACGTCGGCCAGAACCTCTGGAACAGGTTGCAGCAGCCATTGAGCACAGCGGGGGCGTCTGCAACACGCTTGAACTAGATGTGACGGATGCCGACCACGCCCAGCGCCTGCTTGATGCGGCCCAGTCGGCGTTCGGAAGCGTGCACGCCGTGTTTGCCAACGCGGGCTATGGCCTGGATCAGCCGGGGCATCGCACCAGCATGGACGAGTTGAAGTCCATTTTTGAGGTCAACTTCTTCGCGACGCAACGGCTGCTGGCAGAGGCAGCCCGGCGGTGGTTGGCAGCGAATCAGCCCGGACATCTCCTGGCCTGCTCATCCTGTGTGGCCAAGTTCGCCTTGCCCTACTTCGGCGCTTACGCCGCCACAAAAGGGGCCCAGGATCTGTTCTGCCAGGCGATGCGGGTGGAACTCGCTCCAGCGGGCATCCAGGTATCCACGGTGCATCCCATCACGACGACAACGGAGTTCTTTGACGTCTCCGCCCACGTCAGCGACCGTTCGGACCACCCCACAGGTTTGCACCACACGCCGCGGGCCTTTCGGCAGTCGCCGGAACGCGTGGCGCGTGCCGTTGTGCGGTGCCTTCGACGACCACGTCCCGAGGTTTGGACCTGCAGGATGGCGCGGATCATGGCGGCGTTGCGTGGCGTATGCCCACGGCTCATGGACCGTCAGTTCCGTTCGATGCTGGATTCCAGCCGGCTGTAGTCCATCAACGTTCAGACGTGGCTTGAAGTTGACCTTCAATCGCACGCAGACGCCGATGATGCAGCGGCTCGTCGGGTTCCAGCAGCAGCATGGCCTTGATATGCGTTTGAGCGAGATCAAGCCTGCCGGCTTCAATCGCCATCGCGGCAGCGCGCTCGCGTCTGGCCACGTCGTAGGGGGCGAGTTCCACGGCGACGCGCATTGCTTCAAGTGCAGACTCGATTCGTCCGGCACTGCGATTGGCCATCGCTAGGCGATCGAGAAGTTCAGGCTTCGCACTGCGGGCATGGGCGAACTGGGCAAGCATGTCTGCAGCTTGTGACCACTGGCCGGCAGCGCCATGAAGTGCTGCGAGCTGCTCTCGTGGCCAGGGGCATAATGGCCTAAGAACGGCCAGGCGCTGCAGCAACTGCTCCACCGGTTGGTCACCAGCATCCGCATCAATCAGTTGGCGCAGTGTCAAGTCCAGCAGCGCCGCGTTGTCTGGATCTGCTTCAAGCAGTTGCAGTAATGCTGCTGTGTCGGCAGTGTCAGCTTCATGAGGCACGATGTCGAGCAGCCCCCAACTGTCCAGATCACGGGGCACCTGTTGATCCAGGAAGTCCGCCCAAAGTGTCTGTGGGTCATCACCGGTGCTGATGATGAAGGCCTGATCCATGGAGTGGCCATTCGCCAGTGCACGTAACACGTCGGCGACGAACCTGCGACCCCAGTTCGCTTCCAAGTGTTTCATGAACCATGCGGATTGGGCGTACGCCAGCGAACGATCTTCCGGTCGGCGCGGTCGCACGAAACTCCAGTTGATGTCCTCGAACGGCAATAAGGTGCCGTGGCGCCACTGCTCGGCAAGCATGACGCGGTCACCCCAGTCCAGAGGCACCGGCTCGCCTGCGACGGCTGCGCCTTCGGTAAACCATAGTGGCACGCGAGCGTTCGACAGGTCCAAGTGCGCCACATGAGCGAGCTCATGCTGCAGCACGGACCGCCAGTTGAATGGTCCGGCATGCAGGCCTGGAGCGCCGCTGCGTGGCGGTTCCATCGCGATGACCGGTCCAGTGCATGCGGCGACCGTGTGTACGCCGGGAAGCCCGGTCACACGCACGGCGAACCGCTCGTGATCGCCATGCACTTCGAGGCGTGTGGGCTGGGACGGTGTCCAGTCAAGTTGGCGTTCAAGGCGGGCCTGCAGCACCGCGACCGCAGTGGCTAGACCTTGGGCGAAGACGTCGTCCACGCCACCTTCCCACCGCACGATCATATTGCCCTGTTGTTCCTGCGTCCAGGAGTCCATGTCTTCAAGAAGACGAAGGGAGTTCGCCGCGCGGCGATCGAACGGATTCAACGCCACCGCCTTCTGGAGTGACCGTCGGGCGTCGTCATCCAGGCCGGCCTGCCACTGCATCAGGCCCAACTCAGCACAGACGGCATGATTGGTCGGTGCAATCTGCATAGCGGTTCGCAGCCACTCGCCGGCCTGTTCATAGTGCCGATGAAGCGACAACAGTCGACCGGTTGTTGCGGCAACCAGTGGGTCGCCGGGGCGATCTCGGAGTGCCACTGCGGCTTCCTCGCGGGCGGTCTCGTGGTGGCCTTGCAACGCTGCCGCAGCAACTGAAAGGGCCTGCAAGATCGGCATGTGCGGCACACGCTGTCGCAGATGCTCAAGCCGCTCATCGGCGTCGCTCCAACGCTGCTGCACCAACGCAGCCTCAATATCAAGAAGCTCGGCGAGCACATGTTCCGGCTGAATCTCGCGAAGCGATGCAGCCGACAGCCGTGCGCCCTCAAAGTTGAAGACCCGCAGATGCAGGCGGCCGAGCATGAAGAGCGCTTCTGCTCCACGCGGATTCAGCGACAGTGCTTCACGAAGTGCCTCGACGGCCTCACTGCGGTTGTCGCGTGCAGTGAGCAGACGAGCCTCGTCCAGCAGCAGCGGCCAGCATGCGGGATCCAGGTCAGCGCGACTGGTCTCTAGCCGAGTCAGCTCGCCTTGGGCACGTGCCGCAATGCCGAGATCAGACTCCAGTGACCGTGCCAGAAGCCGTTGGGCGTGCAACACCGCTCGCTGCGTGAGCGCATTGGTTGTCTGTGTGCTCGCTGCTCGCTCCAGAGGTGCAGCGGCGTCGTCGATCCGTCCAAGCAGCAGCAGTATTTCGCCGAGCAGTACATCACGTTGTGCGGAGTGCTCTGTGTCCTGAAGGGCGGCGGCGGCTTCGTGCAGTTGCCCCCGTCGAAACAGTGACGCTGCCTGCAGAAGCGTGCGGGCTGTCGTCGCTGAGTCGTCGAGCAGCCACTCGTAGTGGGCGACCTCGCTGCGGGCGGCGTCGGTCGTGACATCTTCTGCAGTCCAGACGCCGTGAAATCGCGTCATCGCGCTGCGTTGCGCCGGCGATAACCAGCGGGCGGCGAGCAACTCCTGCACGAGGGGTGATGGTGGCGGCTGCTGAGGCCGGGAGACCTCGAGTTGCGCCCCCAACGCCACCGTCAACAGCAGGTGCAGCATCATTCGGCGTGAGCTCCGGTGGACTGGGTGTCCGGCTCAGGATTCGGCAGTGGCCGGACATCGACGGTCCAATCGTCCATGGAGGAGTCGCTGAACAGCACCCCACGGTCGAGCCGCTTCAAGGGGACATCACGCGTGGCGTTGGTCAGTCGGATGCGCCGAACGTCGTCATTCGTCTCTCGAGCTTCCACCGCGACAGGCAACCACGTTGCGGGGTCATACCACAGGTCGATCGACGTCCACGTGTCGGCTTCGGGCGTGTTCATGCGCGGCACAAGATGCAGCGCGACAAGATCCGGTGTGCCAGCGATGGACTTAAACATTGGGTGCGTCGGCGTGCTGCCGAGCGTCACGGCAAAGCGAAGCAGCACATCATCTCGCTTTTGGCCCACTGGAAGAGGGAATGGCCCGCCCAGTCGCATTGGGTCCATGGACTCGCCGTCGTGGACGAGCTGCCGTTTGATCGTGAGTTGGCGTGCCTTGTCGATCTCGATCAACCAGCCGTTCTCGAAGATGATCCGCTTGCGTTCGGCCTCACGTCGGCTGCCCAGCACTCGCGTGTCGAACCGAATCCCAAGCACACCCTGTTCACCTTCAGGTCGCTCGAACACGACGCGTCCAATGCGGATCTCGCTGCGACTCAACAATGCTTCGTCCTTGCGATAGGCAATGTCCGCTGTAAACGTGGACGGGCCACCATTGGCTTCAATGTTCAACAGCGCCGTGTCTACGGCTGGATTGACAACTGGAGCAGTCGGCGCATCAGTCCCCGTGCAGGGATCCCCTGACACCAGAAGCAGTGAAAGCAGTGCGGTAGTGAGCATCAGCAGCGACAGAGCAACGCCACGACGTGCACTTCGATTGCACGTTCCTCGCCCACGGCGTCCACACCCTCGTGGGTTTTGCCCTTGATGTTGATCTGGTCAACGGCGCAGTCCAGCAGCGTGGCCAGATGAGCTTTGATGGATTCCACGTATGGGCCGATACGCGGTTGCTGGCAGATGACCGTGGCATCCAGATTGCTGAGACGCCACTGGGCATGCGTCATGCGGCGGCAGGCCTCGGCCAGAAAGACGGCAGAGTCGGTGTTTTCGTTGGTTGGGTCTTTGTCGGGAAAGAGCTGACCAATATCCGGGGCGCCGATGGCGCCAAGCAGAGCGTCAGTGACGGCATGCAGGAGTGCATCGCCGTCACTGTGTGCGACGGGCCCCTTGGAATGCTCGAGAAGGACCCCTCCCAGACGAAGCGGTCGCCCCTCACCGTCAGGCCCTGTTGGGGCCAACAAGTGGAGATCCCACCCATGTCCGATTCGGCATTGGTTTTGCATGTGGTCAGTCACTTCCTGAATGCTCTTAGGATATCCGCACTGGCGAAGGGGGGCCCTAGATGCCGACGTATGATGCATCCCGGGTCCTTTGGGCCGCAGCAGGAGGATCGTTGCGCATGTTTCGTCTCATACCCGTGCTGGCATTTGCATTCTTGGGAGGCTGCTATAGCCCCGGTGGCGGCATGCTGTCCCACGACCGCACACCAATGGTCTACTACTCGACGCCTGAACGTCCCAAGACCATTGTGATCGTAGACACGCGGACCGGTGAGACCGTGTTTGAAGAAGCCGTCACGCCGGGCCAACAACTGGTGATGCGCTTTCAGGGCGACCACCACAAGCACAACGACTTCGCCGCGACCCCTGACATGCTGCGTTGGGGCACTATGGATCTCGGTCAGCCCACCGGACGCATCACCAACGAACTGGCGGTGCCGTCGCATTGGAATCGTCGAATCGATGTCTTTCTTCGCGACCCAGAGCCATACATCGCCCCAGACCAGTTTGGCCAGGTGGAAACCTTCACGGTGCCCGATGCCGGCGACGCTGCCACACCAGATGCACCGGATACCACGGCTGCATCCACCGATGACGCTCAAGACACAACGGAGCAGCCTGAGCCAGTTGTTGAGCAGGTGCCGGCGGTCGAGCCTGAGCCTGCCCCTGAGCCGCAGCCGGAACCAGAACCTGCTCCTGAGCCGGTTGTAGAGCCGGAGCCCGCGCCCGAACCAGAGCCAGCTCCCGAGCCGGAACCAGAGCCCGCGCCCGATCCGGAACCAGAGCCCGCCCCTGAGCCTCTGGACCCATTCATTGATCCTGCTCCCGATCCAGAGCCTGTTCCTGAGCCACCAGCAGAGCCCGTCCAGAACCTGCCCCGGAGCCCACACCAGAAGCTCTTGGCGCCCTGAACGGCTGAGTAGACGCGCACCAATGGCATGGTCCGCCGAACCACCTAGAATGGGTGGTTCGGAGGACTGCTTTTCATGGCCACCCCAGACACACCTCAAACCCCCTCAGGCAATGCCGCCTCAAGGGCCAGCGCGGATCCCGCCAACGTCAGTTTGTCGGGCTATCTGATCGACCGGGTCTATGGCCCTGAGGGAGCCGACGGCGTGGCTACCACGGCGCCCGGTGATGCCGGCGCCGTCCATGATCGCATCGGCGAGCCCGGACAGTTTCCGTACACGCGAGGCGTTCATCCAGCGATGTATCGCACACGCAACTGGACCATGCGGCAGTTCGCGGGCTTCGGCAGCGCCGACGACACCAACACCCGCTTCAAGTACCTGCTCGCCAACGCCAAAGGCACAAACACCGGTTTGAGCACCGCCTTCGACCTTCCCACGCTCATGGGACGCGACAGCGACGACGCCCTGAGTGCCGGCGAAGTTGGACGCTGCGGCGTGGCGATCGACACCATCGAAGACATGCATCGCCTGTACGCGGACATTCCCGTGGACAAGGTCACCGTCAGTCAGACCATCAACGGCCCCGCCTGCGTGATCTGGGCCATGTACATCGCCATGGCCAAGCAGCGAGACATTGATCCCGCCAACCTGGGCGGCACGCTGCAGAATGACATCCTGAAGGAATTTCACAGCCAGAACGAGTTCATCTACCCACCGGAAGCGTCGGTAAAACTGGTCGTGGACACCATTGAGTACGCCGCACAACACCTGCCCCGGTGGAACAGCGTGTCAATCAGTGGATACCACATTCGCGAGGCCGGATCCAGCGCCACACAGGAACTGGCATTCACACTGCGAGACGGTATGGAGTACGTCGAAGCCGCGATCAAGCGTGGGCTCGACGTGGACCTGTTCGCGCCGCGACTGAGCTTTTTCTTCAACGCACACAACGAGTTCTTTGAAGAGATCTGCAAGCTGCGCGCCGCACGGCGTATCTGGGCCAATGCAATGCGAGATCGATTCGGTGCCAAGAATGATCGCAGCCTGCTAATGCGTACACATGTACAGACAGCGGGCTGTTCCCTGACCGAGCAACAGCCGCTCAACAACATTGTGCGCGTAGCGTTCCAAGCTATGGCCGGCGTGTTGGGTGGTTGCCAGAGTCTGCACACCGACTCCATGGATGAGACGCTGGGCCTGCCAACCGAGACTGCAGTCCGCGTCGCCTTGCGTACGCAGCAGATTTTGGCCGAGGAAACGGGGGTCACACGCGCCGTCGACCCCTTGGGTGGTTCTTGGTTCGTCGAAGCGCTGACAGACCGCATGGAGAGCGACGCCAACGATCTGATTGGCACCATCGATGACCTCGGTGGCGTAGTCCAAGGCATTCACAAAGGCTTCTTCCGCCGCGCCATTGCCGAAGCCAGCTACCGCTTCGGCCAGGAGATGGAGGCCGGCGACCGGCTCATCGTGGGCGTGAATGCGTTTGAAGAAGGCAACGCCGATCAACAAGTGGAGATCCTGCAGATCGACCACGCCGTTGAAACCAATCAGTGCGACCGACTTGAGGCCTTCAAGAAGGCCCGCGACAACGATGCCGCCGCCTCGGCGCTGGACGCCATACGAACCGCCGCCCGCGACGACGACAACGTCATGCCGGCATTGGTCGACGCCTCTTTGGCGAACTGCACCCTTGGTGAAATGGTGCAGGCCATGGCCGACGTCTACGGGCGATACACGTCCGGCCCGGAATGGTGAGCCAAACGCTCACAAGCACACTCGGACACCCCCTCACGCATCCCCTTATCTACCACTCCGCCCCTCAGGCAAAGGGCTTCTGCTACCTTCGTTGCCCGCGGCGTCCCGGTGACGTGGCCCTGATAAGGAAGTACAGACCAATGTTCAAGACTATGCTTCGTTGTGCCGCCATTGCGATCGCTGCGATCATCATTGCCGGCTGTTCCAACTACAACTCCACCAAACCCGCCATGGCCGCCAAGAGCGCCACGTTGTGTGGTGGCTGCGGACAACTCAAGGGCACACCTGTGTGTTGCGACAAGAGTGCGGCTACGTGCAAGGGCTGCGGCCTGGCGAAGGGATCCCCCGGTTGCTGCAAGATGACCAAAGGGCAGAGCGTGAAGCTTTGCACCGGTTGCGGTCAAATCAAGGGCAGCGATACCTGCTGTGCACCTGACGCCGTCAAGTGCAGCGGGTGCGGCTTGGCCAAAGGATCACCCGGCTGCTGCAAGCTCTGACGCGGCAACACGGGCTTTTCGAGCCCTGCAGGACTCAAAACGACCACCGCCCGCTGGCTTGCCAGCGGGCGGCGGATCATTCAGTCAAACTGCAGCAACTCAGTTGTTGCGCTTGGCAAAGGCGTAGATGATGACCATCAACGCCAGAATGCCGGCCAACGAGTTGTTGCCGAGCTGATTCACAAACGCAATCAGATTGTCTGTGATCTTGCCGAAGTACCAGGTGTCTGAGCCACTTCCGAAGATGATCGTCACAACGACGCCGAATGCAATGAGCACCAGCGCCAGGTCAACGATGTCCTTGGCCCAACCTTTGATCGTCGTAATAGGGTTCATGCCGCAAAGCCTCCGTGTTCGCGGCTCTATGCCGCATGATTCACGACGCCTCCCTTAGTCACAGCCTAGTGAAAAGGGGGTGGGCGTCCTCGCTCAGTCCGGGCTATCGGGCGAACAGTCCGGAAACGTTGAATGATCCGAAGGAAACTTGGGCCAAAATGAGCCCAGGTAGCGGCAACAGTGGTCGCCTCAGAATGCTAAGTTACGAAATACGCCTTGGTTACGGACGGCTTAGCGGTTGGGGCTCTTTTCCTTCTCAATTCGTGCTCAACCATGATTTCCGGCAAAACTACCCGCAGAGTTCTCGGACTTAACGGCCACTTCCGCTACGCTGGACGCCTAGCGCAGTGCAGGCGCTGCCCGTAGAAGAGCGAGAGAGAAGGAGAACGTATCTCATGCAATGCCAGTTTATTACCGCAGCTGCGACGGGTGTGCTCATGGTGGGCGCCCCGGCGATGGCAGACGCCGTAGGACTCAGTTTCGATCTGGTCGGGGTCAACCTTGTTGATCCCGCTGAAGCAGGTGACAACTACACCGTGGACGTCTATCTCGAAGTGGATGCAGGCAGCCGGCTTGATGCCGTCGCCGGCAACAGTTCCATGGCCAAGCTGGTCTCGACGAGCACCGCCTTCTATCAGCACCCCGACGCGGGCGCCATGTCCAGCGCGAACAACGATGCGTTCTGGGGCTTTGTCCCCAGCATGGAGTTCGACTCCTTCGTGACGATCGGCTGCATGAGCAGCGGCTGTGACGGACAGACGAATGCCCTGCAAACGGTCGGCATCGATTTCACAGACTTTGAAAACGGTGGCGACATTGCCACATCCAACGGCACATGGTTCATCACGCCTGATCAGCCCATTGGTGAGGGTGCGGACTACGACCCCGGATGCGGCGGCGAGTTCGGCGTTGTGGTGGCCCGTCTGACCGTGATCGGTCTTGAAGGCACGATTGAGTTCAATGCCCTAGCGCAGGGTCGTGACAGTGCTGATGTAACATGGCAGGCCGACGTCTATGGCATGTTCGGGTACGACGCCATGGAATACGACGATTGCAACAGCAACGGCGTTCCTGACGGCTGCGATTTCGCCAATGGCGATCTGCACGACAAAAACGGCGACGGCGTCTACGACGAGTGCGAAGTTCTTGACTGCAATGGTAATGACGTCCCCGATGACGAGGATATCGCCAACGGCACGTCTGCTGACTGTGACACCAACGGCATTCCAGATGAGTGTCAGGGTGCAGACGACTGCAACGGCGACAGTATCCCGGATCAGTGCCAGAATCTGGCCGACTGCAACGAAGACGGTATCGCTGACGAGTGTCAGGAATTGACCGACTGCAACGAAGACGGTGTCCCGGACGATTGTCAGGAACTGCCCGACTTCGACGGCAACGGTATCCCTGATGCCTGCGAATCCTGGAATGTCTACAACTCCACGCAGGGCCTGACCTACGACGACATTGATCTCGCGATCAATGCGTCCAACGACGGCGACTTCCTGTACGGACAGAACGATCACATCGAGAATGTCAACCTCATCGACTTCGATGGGCACGATGTGCGGCTGACCGCGATCGATGGCGACTTCAGTCAGGCGGCCAACCAGACCATGACGTTGGCTGGCGGTGTGCGTGTCGATGGCGGCATGTATTCGTCCTTCAATGGCACTGTTCACAGTGGCGACGACGGCTCTGCCACACTCGCGGCTGGAACGGATGTCTACTTCAATGCAGGCAGCCTGCTGAATGTACGCAACGGTGGCGGCGTCTCGATTGAGGCAGGCATCGGTACGTCGTTCTCCGGCACGATCATGGTGCAATCGGGCGGTACGCTCGAGAGTAACGCCGGCATCCCGACAAGCGGCACCATGGTGACGACTGGCGATGCATTGGTCATTGCAGACCTGTACAACCATGGTTCGCTGAGTACCGCTGGTACGTTTGTTGGCACCGTAGGTAACTACGCGTCCGGCACCATGACCGTCAACGATGAAACCATGATTGTTGGCGACCTGTACAACGAGAATCTGATCACGGTCAACCGTGGTCCCTTGTACGTGATTGGAAACATCACGAACGATGGCACGATCCTCGGTGAAGTGGACAATGGTCCTGGCTTCACGGGTGGCGATGAGCCGGCAGCAGGTGATGGGTTCCGCGTCAGCGGTGACTACATTGCCGGTGCCGACGCTTCACTGCACATGGCGCATGAGAACTGGCTGATGGCCGTCGGCGGCAACGTCGATATTGCCATCAACGACAACGCTCGCTTCACGATGGAGGAAGCCACGCTGGCCCTGACGGGTCAGAGCGGCGACCTGCAGCACCTCGAAGCGATGAGTGTTGACGTAGACAGCAGCACGGATGGCCTTGATCACGCGATCGATGGTCACTTCACGCTGGGTCAGTTGATCGTGCGTTCGGGCAGTACGGCCCTCGTCGTGGACAACCACGACAACGCCGAAGGTGGTGCTGAGTCGGTCTATGTGAAGCATCTGGTCATCGAGGCCGGTGCAACGCTTGATGCCGGTGACCGTGCCGTGTGGTACGAGACCGCCCAGATCGACGGTATCGCCATCGGCGATATCGACGTCGTTGCTGATCCCTGTCCCGGCGATGCCGATGGCAGTGGTGAGGTCGACATCGATGACTTGCTTGCAGTCATCGGTACATTCAACGATCTGTGTCCAGACGGCTGTGCTACGGACGTCGATGATGACGGCGTGGTGACGATCGACGATCTCTTGGTCGTGATCGGCAACTTCGGGGCATGTCCCTGATCCACTGAACGCTTCGGCGTTCATTCTGTGACCCTTCGGGCGGGCAGCTTCGGCTGCCCGCTCGTTCTTTTTGGTGCCTCCATCCTCTGCTAAAGTGGCGCGCCATGAGCGGTGCCGGTTCATTCCAACGCCCCAAGGGCACGCGAGACTTCCTGCCGGAGGCCATGGCGGTTCGGCGCCACATCGAGCAGGCCTGGACCGACGCCTCGGTGCGGCACGGTTTCGAAGAAATCGACGGGCCCATGTTCGAGCACCTCGACCTGTATACCGTCAAGAGTGGCGACGGCATTGTCAGCGAGTTGTTCTCCTTCAATCGAGCTGGTGGCGATACCGACTATGCATTGCGCCCGGAGTTCACGCCGACGCTTGCCCGCATGGCAGCGGCGAAAGGACGATCGCTTGCGGTGCCAACCAAGTGGTTTGCCATGCCTAGCTTGTTTCGTGCAGAACGACCGCAGCGTGGTCGCCTGCGTGAGCACAGACAGTGGAATGTCGACTGCATCGGTCTTGATGGACCGGATGCAGACGCAGAGCTCATTGCAGTTGCCGTCACGGCGCTGCGGTTGCTGGGGCTGACAGCAAAGGACATCCGGGTCCGCATCAGTCACCGTGGTGCAGCTTCGGCCATGCTTGAGGCATTGGGCGTGCCGTCCGAGCGTATTGCAGATGCATTCGTACTCGTCGACCGTCGAGAGAAACTTCCTGCCGAAGTATTCAAGAAACAGGCGGCAGCGCTGGGTTTGGACGATGCAGCGGTCGAACGCCTTGAGCAACTCGCAGCGGTCCGCATGCCGGCGACTGAACCCGTCGAGCGCATCGCCACCGAACACGCGTTGCCCGAAGACTCTGTTGCCCAACTTGGGGCGCTGGCGGTTGAACTGGACAAACGTGGCCTGCTGCCATTCTGTGACTGGGATCTGGGCATCGTGCGGGGGCTGGCGTACTACACCGGCACGGTGTGGGAGATTCATGACAGCAGCGGCGCCGAACGTGCCATCGCCGGCGGCGGACGGTACGACCAACTCGTGGCGCTGTTCGGAGGCCCCGAAGTACCAGCATGCGGATTCGGCATGGGCGACGTCGTGCTTGGACTGCTGCTTGAAGAGAAGGGGCTCGTCGGCGAAGGCACAATCACACCGCCACGCCCGGACGTCTTCGTGATCTCATCTGGCAGTGATGATGCTGAAGCCAGACTCATTCCGGTGGCGACGCAACTGCGTGACGGTGGACTGCATGTGCGGCACACACACAAGGCCACACGCAATGTCGGCAAGCAACTGCGTGAGGCAGCGGCTGCGGGCGCTCGACAGGTCGTGATTCTGGGCGATGAGCTTGCCTCAGGCGAAGTCGTCCTCAAGAATCTGGACGCTGGCGAGCAGCGCACAGTGCGATTGGCAGACCTCGTCGTGGCCCTGGGTCGCACCGACGCCTGATGTTGCTGCTGTGTACTGCAGTCGAGGCTGAAGCGAAGGCGGTGGCCTCGCTGGCCGGCATACATGTCATTGTGTCGGGGGTGGGTCGAGTGAACGCCGCCGTAGCCGTGACGCAGGCCATCTTGGAGTTGGGCGTGGATGCGGTCGATGCTGTGTTGAATATCGGTGTCGCCGGTATGCTGCCCGGCAGCGGTCTCGTGATCGGAGACGTTGTCTTCGGAAATCCCTCAATCTATATGGAAGAGGGCATCGAAACACCTGAGGGCTTTCAGGACACGCGCTCGATGGGATTTCCACTTGGTGACTTCAACGGCAATGCGATTGCCCCGACTGAGCGACTGGCGAAGGCTGTGGAGCCACACCTGACAGGCGTTTGTCTGGCGACGGTCGCGACGTGTTCCGGGACCGACGCCGCCGCCGCAGCCGTCGTTGCGAGAACCGGTGCCGGTGCGGAAGCCATGGAAGGGGCAGCGGTGCTGCATGCTGCGTGTCGTCTGGGTGTGCCTGCGATTGAGATTCGGGCCATCAGCAACACCACCGGAAACCGGGCTATGCAACAGTGGGATCTACCTGCAGCGTTGGCTTCGCTTCAAGCCGAATTGCCAGCAGCACTCTCGGCACTGTCGAACGGCGCCTGCTGATCGGTCTATCTGTGCGGCCGTGTATCCGGCACACATGATGCGGACAGACTAACAAGCGCGATCCATGCCGACGAACTACAGCAAGCCTTCAGCCAGACCTTCGTGATGCCGACGAACCTTGCACGCCACGGGCCCTACCCCGTGCTGGAGGTGACATGCGTCTGCGTTTCGGAACCAATCCGCACAATCCGATCGCCATTGATCTGGGCTGGTCGTGTACCAAGTTGCTTCAACTGGGCGAGGGGCAGGTGCAGGCTGCCGACGAAATCCCCATCCCCAGTGATGTCGGCGAGGATCTGACGGGCCGACTCGACAGTCTTGCAGAGGCACTTCCGTCCGTGCTGAGCGACGGCGCCTTCCGTGGACGCCGCGTTGTGTTAGCCATGCCGGCCTTCCAAACAGTGCTGCAGGCCATGAGCTTGGAGCCCTCTGCTGATCAAGATGACACGCTCGCCATGCAGATGCGGTTACCCGCCCAACACGCACACTGGATGACCCGGTCCATCGACGTATCCAGTTCAAGTGGGCTCGGGCGCGATGTGATCTGTCAGGCGATCAGTCGCCAAGCCGTACTGAAGCACGTCGAGTTGCTGCATGGCATGAAACTCGAAATCGCCGGCATCGTGGCACAGCCGAGTCCAATTGTTGCCGCATTTCACCACATCAACCAGCGGGCGCAGGATGCAGAGCATTGCACTGTCCATGTGGACATTGGTGCAGGTGGATCCACTGTCGTCATGGCGCACGGCCAACGCATCGTGCTCGCACGCAGCATTGCAACCGGTGGACGCCACCTAGATTCCTGCATTGCACAGGAACTGCAGTGCAGCCCTGACGCTGCGAAGCAACTCCGGTTGACGCAATCAGCGGATGACAACACACAGTCAGCAGCGGCCCTGCTTTTCGATGGACCAACTGTCGGCGGTGGTCTTGACAGTGAATTGATGGAAACGGTTGTGGCCACGGATCGTCGATCAACTGCCGGCCCGCCACCTCTTGGGCCCGACCTTCATGACGTCCCAGTGGTGCTGGCACAGGTCGATCTCTCGGCGGTCATCGAGGCGCTGGTAGATGACTTGCAGTTGTGCCTTCGGCACCATCGCGCAACCTGGCCCCATGTTCAAGTGTCGCGCGTCATCTTTAGCGGAGGCGAGGCCCGACAGTCATGGCTGTGCCGTCGGATTGTGCAAGCGCTTCATCTTCCAGGTCAGGTGGGAGACCCACTTGCCCGTTTGAACTGTTCACCAGACGCCACGCCGCTGGTCGGCTGGCCTGATCGTGCCCGACCGGACTGGTCCGTTGCCGCCGGCCTCTCGGCACTTCATGACCATGGAGGACTCCATGCAGCAGAATGACTTTCTTCCTCGGGAATATGTGGAGCATCGCGATGACCGTCGCACGCACACACTTGGGCTGGCACTGTTCGGCATTGTGGTCGCAGCAGTCGCGCTGGCGTTTCTCGCCAAACAGAGCGACTGGCAACGCGTCAGCGATATCCGTGATCGCGTGACGTCCAACTATGAGCTTGCCGGAGAACAGGTCGCTGTCATTGTGGCGTTGGAAGAGAAGCAGCGAAAAATCCACGAACGGGCGCGTATCGCCGCCAGCCTTGTGGAACGCCTCCCTCGTTCAACGGTGCTCTCCGAGTTCATCAACCGAATGCCTGCAGGACTTGGGCTGTTGGAGTTTGATCTGCACACGCATGTCATGCAAGCCACGACACCTGAATCCGCCACCGTCGGCCGCAGTTCACGAGCTGATCGCTCGCCGGAGCCTGAGCCGGTGCAACTTGAGGCGGTTCGCTATCGCACCGACATCGCGCTGCTTGGATTCGCGCCCACGGACCTGCAGGTGTCCGAGTTTCTAGCGGAACTCAACGCGCACCCATTACTTGAACAGGTTGTGCTGCAGTTCTCCGAAGAGACCGACATGGACGGCGTCAGCGTGCGGCAGTTTCGCATGACTTGTTCACTGGGGTCCAATGCCGACATTCGAGCCGTTGAGCCGCGCCGCGCCGATGGACGAGCAGCCGGGCGTGTGGCGCATGTGGAGGGCAATGAATGAACACGCGTGTACGGCAAAGCATTTTCATCGTTGCGTTGATTGCGATCCCGGTGGCGGCCTGGTTCATGGTCTTTGCGCCTCGCAATGTCGCGATTCAGTCAGCCGTCGAGGACATTCAGGCGAGACAAGCGAGGCTCGACAGGTTGTCAGCGGTGATCACCGACGTGCCGGATCTGGAATCGGCGCTGGTCGAGGGCGAACGATTGATCGCGCGTGTTGAGACCAGGCTTCCACGTCGCAAGCATGTCGAAGGCATTCTAGAGCAGATCTGGCAAATTGCCAGGCGGCAGGATCTGAACGTGCGCAGCGTGAAGACTCGCAGCCCCGAGCGAAGTTCGGTGTACATGGAGTTGCCTTTGGAAGTGGACATGGCGGGGTCATTCGAGGGCTTCTACCGGTTCCTGCTGGAGTTGGAGGGCCTGCCTCGGGTCACCCGAATGAGTGACCTCACACTCAAGAAGGCGCCTACACAGCCAGGGCATGACCCCTGGCCACCCGGTTCGGTTTCTGCGAGGTTCGTATTGCGCATTTACTTCGCAGATGCCATGCCATCTGCGGCGCTTCATGCGGAGGTAAGTCGATGAACATGCACACTGAAGAAGTCCAGGGCACTGACCCTCTCGCGGAGACTTGGTCGGAGGAGGAACTGTCCCAGGCGATGGCAGAGAAGCCGTCGTTCGGCCAGTCTTCGAGGCATCGTCGCACGTTGATGGGCGTTGTCGTTCTAGGTGGCGCTGCAGTAGTCATGGGCATGCGTCTGTTGGTCGGAGGGCCGGCAACTGTGCAAGCCGACGTTGCGCTTGATGGCGCCATTGACGGGTTCATTCAGGTCGAGGCGCAACGCGATCGAGCATCATTGGCAGACTCCGCATCACTTGCTCGCCTGCTCGAAACCGGCAGCAACGACTGGCAGGTTTCACTATCACAACTGCAGCGCAATCCATTCCGAGGGCCTGACGAAGTTGCAGTCGACCCGACTGGCCACGAGGACATTCGTGGCGGATCCACGCATGCGCTGACTCGGCTGCTCGACACCATGGAAGTGACCATGGTGCTTCGAGGTCAAGTCACCGTGGCCATGATCGACGGCATGCGCATGCCTGTCGGGCACGCAGTTCAAACGGATGAGGGCTTTCAGGCACGGTTGATCAGCGTCGGATCCACAGCCGTGGAAGTTGAGTTGGTCGATCCAGACAGTGGCGGTCGAGTGCAGGGCGTTCTTCCGATTGGCCCAAGAGGCCAATCATGAAGTCCGACGCAGGAGTCAACATCTGGCAGCCTGAGGGCGAGCGACTGGCCCAGGACATTGGTCAAGTGCTGCTTGACCAGCATGCAGTTCGTCCTGATCAACTCGACGAAGCACGCCGAATGGTGGAGCGCACGCCTGGTCGCAGGCTAGAGCAGGTGCTCTGGGAAATGGGTGTGGATGAGGTGCTGGTGCAGCAGGCTGCCGCTGCGGTATCGACCATGCCGTTCGAACGCATCGATGCCCCATCAATCGATCGGAGTGCCTTCGACACGCTCGGGCTTGCGTTCTGTGAAGAATGTGCCCTGCTTCCCATACGCGAAGAAGCGGGGCGTTGGGTTGTAGGCACGGTCATGGCGCACGAGGCATTTTTGTTGGATGAGGTGCGCGGCCGTCTGGGGGCGGTCTCCGTCAAGCATGTTCTTGTGACACCCGGTGATGTACGCCGTGTGATCGAGAGTCTGCGCGAGGACGCCTGCACAGATGAAGATGTCGAGGCCATCCTTGCAGACGTAGAGGAAGACGACGTCTCCGTGCTCAATGCTCCGGCAGCAGAAGACGACTCGGATGCCGACGCATCTCCAGTGGTTCGATACGTGAATCACATCATTCAAACCGCAGTCCGCGAGGGGGCGTCGGACATTCATGTGGAACCAACTGTTGGTGACCTTCGAGTACGCTTTAGAATCGACGGCGCGTTGTATGAGGCCATGAGTCCGCCTCGCAGGATGCAGGCATCGATCATCAGTCGGTTGAAGATCATGGCCTCGCTGGACATTGCTGAACGCCGACTGCCGCAGGACGGCCGCATTCGTGTGACCGTGCTGGGTCGCACGCTTGATCTGCGAGTGTCCACATGCCCCACGCCACATGGCGAAAAGACGGTGCTGCGCATTCTTGACGCGCGCTCTATTAAGGTCCCGCTGGATGAGCTGGGCTTTAGCACCGGCGTGCTGCAGCAATGGCGTCTGGAAATGGCCCGGCCGCACGGGATCGTGTTGGTGACCGGTCCAACCGGATCAGGCAAGACCACCACACTGTACGCATCGCTGCAGGAGTTGGATCTGGGGCGATTGAATGTGTCGACTGTCGAAGACCCAGTGGAGTATCAGGTTGCCGGCATCACGCAAGTGCAGACCCACGAGCGCATCGGCCTGACGTTTGCAAGTGCGTTACGTACGCTGCTGCGTCAGGACCCCGACGTGGTCATGGTGGGCGAGATTCGCGATTCCGAGACGGCGACGATTGCCACACAGGCGGCCTTGACGGGTCACCTAGTGCTCTCAACATTGCACACGAATGATGCACCGTCGTCAATCACGCGACTGATCAACATCGGGATCGAGCCGTATCTGGTCAGTGGGGCGGTCAACAGCGTGCTTGCCCAGCGTCTGGTGCGGCGTATCTGTCCCAACTGTGCCGACACGGTTCGGGTTCCACCCGCCGCGGCAGAGATGCTCGAACGGTACGGCCTGCAGGCCGATCACCTCATTGAGGCTTCCGGTTGTGCGAAGTGCCGAAACGGTGGCCACGTCGGTCGCGTGGGCATTCATGAGTTGTTGCTGCTCGATGACACGACGCGCGACATTATTGCCGGAAATCCACCCATCGCTGAGTTCCGAAAGCACTGCCTGCAACATGGCATGGTGTCCTTGCGGCACGATGCGCTTCAGAAAATGGTGCAGGGCGAGACGACGTTCGAGGAAGTGCTTCGTGTGACCGACGACTGATCAGTTCAGGGCGAATCCGATCACGAGCACGACCCAAACGACTGACGCGAAGCCGCACTTGGCCATGGTGCCTGCAGCGCGGCCGACGGCGGCGCCTGTTGCCGGTTTAAGCGCGTCGGTCAGACTGCGGGCCTGCCCGCCACTCATTTCACCGATCACGGCACCGACGAAGGCCCCGGCAATGGCGCCGATTAACGATCCGACAACGGGAATGGGCAGCGCCACGGTGCCGATCACCGCGCCGCCCATGGCGCCAATGAGGGCGCCCCACATGCCTCGTCGGCGACCACCCCCGGCCTTGGCGCCTGCTGCACCGGCGGCGGCCTCGATGATCTCGCCCAGCAATGCAAGTGCTAGACCGATGCCAAGTGCCCACCACCCGGGCTGTGTGTCGCTGTCGAGCAGCCACCATTCGTCCGCCGCCTGCACACCCATGCCAAACATCAGCATGAGCCATGTCCCCGGCAGTTGCATGATGACCAACAGAATGCAGCCCAGGCCGATGAGTGCAAACGACAGCAGCAGCACCCAGTGAAGGACGTCGGTCACTCGAACACCAAAATCTGATCAAGGTCTTTGCGTTGGATGTCCGGCACGGTGCAGTCATCCGCGGCCCAGCCCATGGGAATCAACAGGAATGGCCGTTCAAAGCGCGGACGATGCAACAGGTCGCCCAGAAAGGCCATGGGGCTGGGCGTGTGCGTTAAGGTAGCCAGTCCGGCGTAGGTGGCCGCGGCCAACAGCAGGCCTACCGCAATGCCGACTGACTCATTGACGTAATAGACGCGCCTCGAGTCGTTCTGCTGCAGGTCGTCTTCCATGAGCTTGAAGACCACGATCAGCCACGGCGCTTCTTCGAGAAAGGGCTTGCTGGCGTCGGTGCCCAGTGGCGAGAGATCGCGCAGCCAATCGGCAGAGGCACGCTCGTCGTAGAAGGCCCGCTCTTCCGCTTCGGCACCTTCGCGGATTTTCCTCTTGAGTGCCGGATCGCTGACGGCAACGAATCGCCATGGTTGCTTGTTGGCGCCGCTTGGTGCCGTTCCGGCTGCCGCGACGATCTTCTCGATGAGTTCACGCGACACCGGAGCATCGGCGAAGAACCGCACGGATCGCCGTTGCTCAACACGTTCCAGAAAGGCGTCAGCGGCAGCTTCTGGAGAACCATCCGCAGCCAGAGGGCGATAAGGAGTGTGTCTGTGGTCCGACATGCGTGCGGAGGATAGGCTGTTCTCGTCTGTATTGGAACCAGCTGACTGATGTTGATCGCCGCCATCCTGACAACCGCCATCGCCGTTGATACGGCGGCGCTTTATAGAGAAGCGTTCAGCGGGCTGCAGCATCTGGACCAGTTGCACAAGCTTCGTCTGTATCTGCACAACGGCATGCCTCCGGGGCCACAGGTGCAAGCGCTCTTCAATGAAACCGCAGCGCAACGGGCGGTATTGCACAAGGCGGCCGCGCAGGAGTCGATCGACTGGGGTTTGGACTACAGCCAGGGGCCCGGTCTGCTGCTGCCTGAGTTGTCGCCTTTGCGAGCAGGTGCTCGACTGTTGGAGACCACCATGTTGCTGCATGCTTCCGCAGGTGAAGCCGAGCAGGCAGCGCGTGCCTTTCGCACGATGGCTCGCATGGCGGATCACATCACTGAGCAACAGTTGCTGATTTCATCACTGGTGGCAATGTCCTGCATTGAACAGGCAGATGCATCTGTCGAACGCCTCATCGAAATGGGCATGGTTGACGCCGAACTCGCTGCACTCCTCGCTGCGGACTACAGGCGACTCGACAGTGCTGACCCATTCAAGCTGAACCGGGCGCTTGAGCGAGAAGGGGACCTCATGCTCCAGTGGGTTGTTCGGCTTGGACAATCCGAGGACATTGAAGGGCTGGATTCGGCTGCGCAGTCGGTGGGGTTCAGCAGCAATCGATTTGGGCGGGCCTTGTTGCAGGCGGCCGTACCGAAAGCAAGGGAGGCCTATGACGCCCTTATGGCAACGACCATGCTGGATGACGAAGATGAAATGCTTGCGGCGATGGAAGTCATCGAAGAGAAGGCATCGCAGGGTGTATACGGACCGTTAGGCAGTGTGTTGCTGCCGTCCATGTCGCGTTGCTTCACCTACCGCCGCGATCATATGAAACAGTTCAACGAGCGACGTGACACGCTGCTCAAGATCGCGTCGGGCGAGTTGCAACCCTGGGCACTGGCATCACGACCGTGGCTGTGGTTGCTTGCAGCGCGACTCGTGCAGGATGTTGAGCAGTGGTGGACGCATTCCGAACTGGCAAAGGACGTCGATCTTCAGTTGCTCCATGCGATGGGGACTTCAAAAGGGGTGTACCCCGGTCCATGGACGTCGCCGGATGCAGCCATTCCGTGGTGGCTGCCTGGACAATGGAAGCTGCTGGAAGGCTTGATGGCCCAAGCGCTGCTGCACATCGACGAGAGTCGGCATTCCGCAGCGTTGGTTGATGTGCAGATCGCCATGGACATGACTGCCGCATTGGCGCAGGACGGCCGCGCATCGGCAGCACTGACGGCGGCCGAGGCATTGCCCATGTTGGCGGATCTTGTGGATCGACTGATCACTGCAGAGCAGGATGTGAGCGTCCTGGCGGCATCTGTGCGGCAACTCCCTCCGGCGCGGGACGCAGCAGGGTTGATTCGTTCAGCGCGAAGTTCATCAGCGCGGCTTGTGCAGTGGCATGCCGAGTATGTAACCCAGCATGCACAGTGGGCGCAGATGCGTTCTCAGGTTGACAACCTAGGTGATTGGCCCGAGCCTGTTCGACGCCCGCACGTTGTGTCCATGTCGGATGCCGCGGGCATGGTGGCTCAACTTGCCGCAGTGCGTGCCGTGATCGAGGCTGAGGAGTACGACACGCTGGAACCTGAAGGCATCTTCAGTGGATCAGCGCCACCGGGTCTGACGCTCGAGGTGATCAAGGCCGCAGTCGATGCCGCGATCGCGGCGCCGTCACCGGCCGATACGTTCACGATCCCCTTTACACCCATCGATTCAACAGGGGCGGCCCAAGCCACCGCACGTCTGCGCAAGGCTGTGCTGTAACCCCTCGGCTGGTCCGCACTCAACTGCCGTCGACTTCAACGCCGAGTTCGTCGGCGACTTCGGACGTGATGTCCAGAGACTCCGGATACACCAGCAGATTGCGCATACGGATTTCATTGAGGGCTTCCGTATACGCCTTTCCCTTGAAGTCATCGTCGGTGGGGATGAAGTGGTGCACGATGTCGATCTTCTTCGACTCCGCCACGATCTTCACGGCCTCGACCAGTTCACGATAGGCATGCTCAAGTTGCTCTCCGGCCAACCGGCTCTGCGACTGCTGAGCCATTTGCAGGAAGGACTGCCGCTGCTGGAACAGCGCACGACCTTCCTCCATGAGGCCCGGGAGTGTTGGGTCGTCTTTTTCAAGCCCGTCAATCTGGCTTCGGATGGCCTCGATGGCTGCACTGATGCGCTGCTCATCTTTCTGGACCTGCTCGGAGAGTTGCTGACGCTCCTCAATGAACGAATCGGTCGACATCAGCGCATCGAGCAGGCTTCCAATAGCCACGTACCCCTCGCTGTAGAGGCGATGCGTTGCCGCTGTTCCCCAAGCGAGATGGCCGTCGTCGACTTTGACAGTGATCGCCTTGGCGTCGTCGCCCTCAAGGACCAGTTCAGATGCCGGGCCAAGCGGTGTCGGGCCGGCGAACTCGGCTCCAGCTTGGGGACGAAGCGTCGCAGCTGCAATGAGCGACACAACGACGAGGCCACAGAGTTTTTGGGTGGTTTTCATGAACGGTAGCTCCGTAGGAGGTTGGTCAACTGTCGCCTTGATCGAGAATCGCTAGGAACGCCGACTGCGGAATATTCACCGAGCCAACGCTCTTCATCCGCTGCTTGCCCTTCTTCTGCTTCTCGAGCAGTTTGCGCTTTCGGGTGATGTCGCCGCCGTAGCACTTGGCGGTGACATTCTTGCGCAGTGAACTGATGGATTCGCGAGCGATGATCTTGCCGCCAATGGCGGCTTGTAATGCGATTTCGAACTGATGTCGATCAATCTGTTTGCGCAGCGCTTTCAGAATGCTGCGGCTGCGGGCCTCGGCGTTGCCGCGGTGGCAGATCAAGCTGAGTGCCTCGACCGGCTCACCGTTGACCAGAATGTCGATCTTGGACAACCGGTCGAGTCGGTAGTCGATCATCTCGTAGTCCATGGTGCCGTAGCCGCGCGTGATTGACTTCAGCTTGTCGTAGAAGTCGAAGATGATCTCGGCCAGCGGGAGTTCGTAGGTCAGCATTTGGCGGCCAGGGGATACGAACTGCTGTGTCTTAAAGATGCCGCGCCGTCCGTCGCACAGGCTCATCAGGTCACCGATCATTTCGTCGGGGCAGATGATGTCGACCTTGACGATGGGCTCGCGAATGCCTTCGATCTGGGAAGGGTCCGGAAGATCGGCTGGGTTGTGGATCTCCACAGTGCCATGCTGCAGCGTGTTGACTTGATAGGTGACGGTCGGGGCCGTCTGCACGATTTCAACGCCACCTTCACGTTCGAGTCTTTCCTGCACGATTTCCATGTGGAGCAGCCCAAGAAACCCGCAGCGAAAGCCGAAACCCAAGGCTTCAGAGTGCTGCACTTCGAAGGTGAAGCTCGCATCGTTGAGTTGCAGCTTCTCCATGGCTTCACGAAGCGACTCGAAGTCAGTTCGTTTGCCGGCACTGACGCCGGCGTCTGCCGTAGCGGGGTAGAAGTCGCAGAAGACCATCTGCTTAGGCTCTTCATATCCCGGCAGCGGTTCAGGTGCTGGGTGCTTGTCCTGCGTGATCGTGTCGCCGACGCGCACATCTGCCAGTGTCTTGATGGCAGCCACCATAAAGCCGACCTCAGCCGTGCCGATGGAGTTGACCTTCTCTGGCTTGGGCGTGTTGCGACCGAGTTCCGTGATGGTCCAGGTAGTGCCCGTGCCCATCATGCGAATCTTGTCGCCCACGTTGAGCGATCCGTCAAAGACACGCACGTAGACAATGACGCCGCGGTACTCGTCGTAGTGTGAGTCGAAGATGAGCGCTCGGGTTTCGGGCATTACAGCTTCGCGTGGAGGCGGCAGTTGCTCGCAGACTTTGTCCAGTAGCTCAGCAATGCCTTCTCCGGTCTTGGCGGAACAGTAAATGCAGTCTTCCGCGGGAAGCCCGAGAATCGATTCGATTTCCATGGCCACGGTGTCGGGGTCGGCGGACGGAAGGTCGATCTTGTTGACGACCGGAATCAGTTCAACGTCACTCTCGATGGCCAGATAGGCATTGGCGAGTGTCTGTGCTTCAACGCCCTGCGTCGAGTCGACCACCATGATGGCGCCCTCGCAGGCGGTCAGAGCTCGAGAGACTTCGTAGGTGAAGTCCACGTGCCCAGGCGTATCAATGAAGTTGAGTTGGAAGTCCTCGCCCTTGTAGGTGTGATGCACTGTGACGGCAGAGGCCTTGATGGTGATGCCGCGTTCGCGCTCAAGGTCCATCGTGTCGAGCATCTGATCGCGGTGTTCCCGCGCTGTCACGGCGCTGGTGGCGTGCAGCAGCCGGTCGGCAAGGGTGCTCTTGCCGTGGTCGATATGCGCGATGATGGAGAAGTTGCGGATGGGCATGGAGGTACAGGAGCAGAGGGGCCGTGATGTCCCGGGTGCGGCATTGTAGGGCCCAGCCAGGGGCATCGTTCCTCATGCGTGCAGATGTCTGCCCATGACGCGCAGGAAGTTCCCGTGAGCAATCTTTCGCAGGGCGGCTGTGGATACGCCTCGCGATCGCAGGAGTTCGAGCAGGCGGGGCAGCCGCTTTGCGTCACCCAGTTCATCGCACATCAAAGCGCCGTCGAAGTCGCTTCCAAAGGCAACGTGATCTTCGCCCATAGTGTCGAGCATATGCATGATGTGGTCGACCAGCCGGTCCAGGGGCATGTTCACGTCGTTGCGGCCGTCGCCTCGCAAATCGCCGGTATAGAAGTTCACGCCAACCACGCCGCCGGAGTCGGTGATAATCCGCAGCTGCTCATCCGTCAGATTCCGGGCGCTGGCGCACAGGGCATGGGCACCGCAGTGGGTAGCGATGAGTGGCTTGGTGGCCAGTTCGGCAACATCCAAAAAGCCCCGGTAGTTCATGTGCGAGCAATCAATGGCGATGCCGAGCTGCTCACAGTCACGCACAAGTTGACGGCCTGCATCGGTCAGCCCCGGACCAATGTCGTTGGAACTGGGCCATCCGAAGCGGATGCCGGTGGCAAAGCAGTTTGGCCGTGACCACACGGGACCGATACTGCGGATGCCTCGTTCGTACAACTTCGGCAACTCTGCGCAGTCTGGCCCGATCATCTCGGCGCCTTCGATGTGCAACAGCACGCCGAGGCGCCGATCTTCGATGCTGGCTGCAAGATCATCATGCGTGAGACAGCGCCGCAGGATGCCACTGTGCTGGGCAAACATGTCATCAATGGCGTCGAGCAAACGGGACATCTCGGCCCTAGCCCAGTCGGCGTCGATGGCTGGTGGCGTCCAGGTCCATGCGCCGTGTTCGTCACGCTCGGGCTCGGGGGGATTCTGCCCGGGCTGCGACCGGATGAACAACGCGAAGAACCCAGCGGCGAGTCCACCCACTGTTGCGCGAGGGACATCGAGATGTCCTTCGGTGCCGTGCTCGGCGATGGATTGCGGGGGCGCACCGGTGTTTGGAAACAGGCGCGTCAGGGTGTCATTGTGGCCATCAAAGATTGTGGGAAGCTCAGACATGCGCCCGCCAGACTACGTGCTGCCTCGGGCTCGTGCAGGCTGCCGATCAGTTCGTGGAACACGGGCCCCATGCGCCCAGCAGTTCCGTGAGATCGATGGCATCGACAGTGCTGTCGACATTGAAGTCCATGCAGGGCACGTCTGACCAGTTGGTCAGCATGTCCAGAAGGTCATTCACATCAACACGGTCATCGGTATTCAGGTCACAGGCGCAACCCTGCAGCACGTCTGCCGTGGATCGATCATCCATTGTGGTCTGGGAGATGCTGATGTGTGCTTGCCATGCCACGTCGTACTCGTCCTTGCCCTGCATCAGCGTTTTGAAGGAGATGGTTGCACCCTCGCCAAGCAATGTCAGCTGTGCGATGCACACGCCCTGTCGAGCTCGACCACAGGTGTCGGCAAAGGTGGTTTGCTCACCTTGCTGTTCCGTCGGGATTACCCACCAGCCACCGTTGCTCATGTTGATCGATGACGAGGCGTTGAACTCGTCCCAGTCCACACCGATCTCACTCATGCTGTTCGACAGGAAGGGCGCGCCCGTGCTGTCGAGGCTGCCGATCGTCACGAATGAGTCCCACTGGACGCTCGGAAAGAAGTCGAAGACCGCTGGGTTGATGTTGGCGCTTGTATCACCGCCGTAAGCGTGCTGAAACAGCGTTCCGTTCTCCACCTGCAACATGAACGGCACTTCTGCATTGCCGGCAACGGCGTCCAGTCGCCAAGTGTCCGGCATAGTGACGATCAGACGGATGGTGCGATTGGCACCCACGCCGGGCACCAGCGTGCTTCCGACGGGCTCCACAGCGATGCCGACGATGCCCTCTGCAAGCACGTCAATACCTTGCGTCGCGGCCGCAGGAGCGGTCAGGAACGCCATTGGCAGCAGGGTGGCAAGAAGTCCGGTAACCGTGATTCGTCGCATGGGTAATGCCTCTCCGGTATCGAGAATGCACAAGAGCCTCTCGATGCCTCATCCAAAAGCGGGATCGGCACCCATTGAGCGTGAAATGAGTTGAAAGAGGGGAAACCAGGCAGGTTCAGCCCACGACAGGCAGACCAATCCGATGTTCGAGATTGATCACAGGTTTGGCGATCAGGTCGTAGTCGTCGTGGTCAATGATGCGGCACCGCACCAGTTCGCCCGGGCTCAGCGGCTCACGGGACACCACCATCGTCATGGCGTCCACATCGGGCGCCTGGTGGTAGCAGCGACCCCGAAAGGCGGCTTCACGCTCGTCCAGGCCCTCGGCATCCGCCGGGCCGTCAATGAGGACGTCGAACACGGCCTCCTCCTGTGCCAGCCAGTCCGCGTTGTCGAAGGCGATGGTCTGCTGCAGCAGCATGAGTTCCTCTTCACGGCGGGCCTTGACCTCGTCGGGCACATGCAGCGCAGGATCTTCGTCCATCGTGCCGGCCACTGTGCCACCTTCGCGGGAGTACTGGAAGACGCCCATGGCATCGAACTGGGCATCTTCGATCAACCTCAGCAACTGCTCGTGGTCGCCTTCCGTTTCGCCGGGGAATCCAGTGATGAACGTTGTTCGCAGAGCTAGGCCGGGAATGCGTTCTCGCAGTTTGTGGACCAGTTCCGTCTGTTCCTCCGCAGTGACATTGCGGCGCATGGTCTTGAGCATTCGATTGCTTGCGTGCTGCAGCGGCATGTCGACGTAGTTCACGACATGGTCGAGCGAAGCGATAGCATCGATCATGTCGTCGGAGAAGTTTGTTGGATAGGCGTACATCAAGCGGATCCAGCCACCGCCGTTCGCTTTGGCGACATCATTCAACGCACTGAGCATGCCCGGCAGACCGCCGTCAAAGCCCGTGTCTCGACCAAAGTTCGTGGTGTCCTGACCGATCAGGTTCAGTTCAAAGACGCCGTCGGCCATGAGGCGTCTTGCTTCTACAAGCAGCGCATCCATGGACTTTGATCGCATCTTGCCGCGAATCGATGGAATGGTACAGAAGGCGCACTTTTGATTGCAGCCTTCGCTGATGCGCAGCCAAGACCAATGGCGCGGCGTCAACCGCAGACGCTTAGCATCCCCCTCGTAGTAGCCCACACCCTTGCCGTCTTTGCCCTGCACCGTGAGGTTGACGGTGTCCACGCCACGGTCACGCGCGGCCTGCAGCGCGTTGGCCGCAATCCAATACCGCGGGCCGGTTTCATCTGGGCCGACATCTCGCTCCTGAGGTCCTTCGACCGCGTCTCGAATACGGTCGCGATCAAAGACGCCGAGCATGGCGTCGATACCGGGCGCCCACTCAAGCAGTTTCGCACGGTGTCGCTGGACCAGACAGCCGGTGACGATGACGCGTTTCACGTCGCCGGCGTCCTTTCGGGCAATGGCCTCATTGATCGTGTCGATGGACTCCTGCTTGGCGCTTTCGAGAAAGCCGCAGGTGTTGACGATGATCGCATCAGCGTCGTCGTGGTCACTGACCAGTTCACAGCCCGATTCCATCAGGTCGCCGAGCATTTGCTCGGAGTCGACGAGGTTCTTCGGGCACCCCAATGAGACGAAGGCGACTTTCATACGGCCACCTCGTACAGATTGTGTTTCTGGATGTAGCTCGCAACCGCATCGCACACTTGATGCAGATCTCCGGTGGCACGCACGGATGAACTACTTTCAAGACGTCGGTCCAGATCGAGTAACCGCCCTCGCCATGCGTCGGCGGCGCCGTTGCCCTGGCCGACTTCAATTTGTGCAAGCACGGTGTCGACATCGTCAGTGTCTCGCAGGACCACGACCGGCTCGGCCAATGCAATGATGTCGATCCAGCGATGCCAGCGATGGAAGGCAACCGCTTGGTCGGAACCCATCAACAGGCGTCGTTCGCAGGGATTCTGTTCGGCAAGCGCTTCAAGCGTATCGACCGTGTACGAAGGGCCTTCGCGACCGAGTTCCTGCAGGTCGATGACCACCTGGTCCCAGCCTGCAAGTGTCAGTCGGAGCATGGACAGGCGGTGTTCGGCGGCAACCGGGGGGGTGTTGGTCTTGTGTGGGCTGATTGCCGCGGGGACGTAACGAACCCGCTGCGCGTTGAGCAATAGCGCGGCCGCCTGTGGCAGCACCACATGCGCAAGCGTTGGAGGATCGAAACTGCCGCCAAAGACCAGTTCCATGTTCAGTCTCTGGGTCGACTGACCACGCGAGCCTGCGTGAACTGTCGTATACCCAAAGCGCCACCGTGGAAGCCGTAGCCGCTCTGTTGTGCGCCCACGAATGGTGCACCGGAAGCGCCGCCGCAGCCTCGATTGATGCCGATCATGCCAGCAGTCATGCGACGGGCGATGCTCTGCGCCTCGCTGTCGCCGTAGACGCAGGCGCCCAGGCCAAACGGCGTGTCGTTCGCCGCATCGAGTGCAGCTTGTGCATCTGCGACCCGCATGATGCAGGCGACCGGTCCGAAGGTTTCCTCACGCATGATCTCCATGTCGTTGGAGAGGCTGGTGAGCACCGTGGGGGCGACGTAGTTGCCGTCCATGGGGGCATCGCCGCATTGAACAGTTGCACCCGCACCCTTGGCGGTCTCGATTTGTCCAAGCACATGCTGTTTTTGACGAGCGTTGACCATGGGGCCGAGCGTTGTGCCCGCGTCGGCGCCGTCGCCGACTTCCAGATTCAGAACACGTTCGACAACCTTGGCCTCGAACGCGTCTGCCACGTCATCTACGACATAGATACGTTCGGTGCTCACGCACACCTGTCCGCAGTTGCGGAATGAGTTCGACACCGCGAAGTCAGCAGCCTTGTCCAGATCGGCGTCGGCGAGCACGATCATCGGGTCCTTACCGCCGAGTTCCAGAATGACACGCTTTAAGCCGCTGCCGCATGCGGACAGAATGTGCTTGCCCGCTTCACGGGATCCGGTGAACACCACAAGATTGACGTCGGCAGCAACGAGTGCCTTGCCTTGGCGCTCATCACCTTGCACAACTTGAAGCACATTGTCCGGAAGCACGGACTGCACGATCTCTGCGAAGCGTTGGCCAACCAGGGGCGTCTCTTCCGACGGCTTAAAGAGTACGGGGTTTCCCGCGACGATGGCCGGAATGACGGTGGCATTGGGCATACCCACCGGGAAGTTCCAAGGTGTGATGACAGCAGCCACGCCATACGGATCGAAGTAGATGCTCGAACACGTGGCGCCGTCATCGAGTTGGTCGGGCGTCAGGCCGGCGACCATGTCGTCGAACTTGGAGTCGCAGGCGCCGATCACCCAGTCCATTTCACCTTCGGCTTCAGCAACGGGCTTGCCCATTTCTGCGGTGATCAGGCTCGCGAGTTCGGAGCGGTGCGCCTTGAGTGCTTCGCCGAGCGGGCGAAGGGCCGCAATGCGGTCTTCAACAGATGTCGCTGCCCATGCAACGCCGGCAGCGCTGGCGCGTTCGACCATGTCGTCAATGGCGTCGACAGGAGTGCAATCGACGGCGCCAACAGCGTCGCCGGTGGCAGGGTTGATGGAAGCGAGTTGATTCGATGCGAGTTCAGTGGTCATGAATGGTGTCCTTGGGAACAACACATTCTAGACGGGACCGTTGTCAATCAGTCGGATCGAATCCACCGAACCGGCGATCAGGGCCCGGCGGGGGCCGTGGGGATCCATCGGCGTCTCCAGCGTGGCGGCATCTCGAATCACGGCGTAGTGCACATTCAGTGCGGCGGCGGCCAGTTCAGCCAGCATGGCCTGTTGTGCTTCCTGCACATCAGGCACTGATTGGGCGATCTGCAGGGCTCGATGCAGTGCCAATGCCCTGTGCCGCTGATCTCCGCGGAGATAGGCGTTGCGGCTGGACAGGGCCAGCCCATCCGCATCCCGCACGGTTTCGCCGGAGATGATCTGCAACGGGAATCTCGATGTGTCGGCCTGCACTATGGCGGTCAGGACCTGCAACTGCTGCCAGTCTTTTTCGCCGAAGACGGCATGGCTGGGCTGCACAAGATCGAACAGCCGGGCGACCACCTGGCACACGCCGGCGAAGAAGTCCGGTCGCCACTGGTCTTCGAGGCCCGGCGCAGTGGCCACGCTCGGCAGTGGAGGGGTCACGGGAGGATCATCCGTCGGGTAGATGGTCTCCATGGTTGGCACGAAGACTGCCGCAGCACCGGCCGCTTGGGCTGCTGCGATGTCGGCCTCAAGAGGTCGGGGGTAGCTGTTGAAGTCCTCGTGCGGTGCAAATTGGCTCGGATTCACGAAGATCGAGACCACCACAGGGTGCCCGCTCGACACGCCCTGGCGGATCAGGGCGCAGTGCCCGGCATGCAATGCGCCCATCGTGGGCACGAATGTGCACCCGTGCCAGGGGACGAGGTCGTCAATGGTGTGTAGCGTGTCCATTCGTGTGCCATGTGGTACCCGCATCTGGACGACATCACAAGCGATCATGGAGTTTGGCATGCCGGTGTATCTCGACAACGCAGCCAGCACCCCGCTGGATCCCGTGGTCTTCGAGTTCATGCGTCCATGGATGCTCGGCCATGGTGCCAACGCCGCGAGTGTCCAGCATGCACTGGGGCGTGCCGTGGCCACCGCCGTCTCCACAGCCAGAGCAGAGGTTGCGGCGCTGCTCCATGCACAGCCCGAGGATTTGGTGTTCACGGGGTCAGCCACAGAGGCGTGCAATCTCGCGATCAAGGGCCTAGTTCGTCCATTGCTGCGTAGCGGGAAACCTGTGCATTGTGTGGCGCCAATGCACGAGCATCCGGCAGTCCTCGGACCACTTCGCCGCATGGAACGTGAAGGGGCCGAAGTGACACTTATGCAACCTTCAGTCAACGGAGTCATATGCGCCACAGACCTTGAGCCACACATGCGTCCAGACACCGCATTGGTGGCCTGCATGCATGCCAACAATGAACTTGGCACGCTCAACGACATCATGTCCGTTGGAGCGTTGTGTCAAGCGCGTGGCATTCGGCTGCTTGTTGATGCATCCTGTTCTGCCGGCCATGTACCGCTGCCCGTCGGCGCGGCGGATCTGCTCGTGGCTTCGAGTCACAAAATGCACGGTCCTGCAGGGGTCGGCGTACTAGCCATTCGCAGTGGTGCACGCGGTTGTGGTTTGGAGCCGCTAATTGAAGGCGGAGGTCACGAGTCTGCGTTGCGTTCAGGCAGCCTGGATGCACCAGCGATCATCGGATTCGGCGCCGCATGCACTCGGGCTCGGCAAGTGATGCCGCAGGAACGTGAGCGTCAGCGAGCGCTCCGTGACCGGTTGGAGTCGACGCTGTTAAAGTTGTTCCCCGGCAGTGTCGTGCATGGTGCGTTGGACAGTCGCGTGCCGGCCATCACGATGTGCACGCTGGCCACAGGTCTTCCGGAACCGATTCCGACTTTGGTGACGGGTGTTGCCTGCAGCACGGGAGCGGCGTGTTCCAGCGCATCGCCTGGCCCGAGTCATGTGCTCAAGGCGATCGGCGTGTCGGCAGCCGACGCTGCAGGGGCGGTCCGATTAAGCGTGGGTCGAATGACTGAAGGTGCCGATATCGATCAGGCGATCGAGTGCTTCGCAGCCATCAACCGTTGATGATGTTGACGATCTCGATGAGGTCATACGTGTCTGTGTCGCCGTCGCCGTCGATATCACCGACGCAGTCCGGCCCCTGACAGCCAAGGTCATCGAGCACGATGATCAGGTCGGCGACATCCACTAGGCAGTCGCCGTTCAGATCCGGTCCGCCGGTGACGTCTTCCGGGTCTTCGCAGATATCCAGAATGCCGTCGAAGTCGCAATCTGCTCCGAACTCGTCGATTTCGCACGCGTCGATCACATTGTTCGCATTGCAATCGGTCTCCAAACCGTCAGCGAGTTCACACGTGTCGAGGGATCCGGACTCGTTGCAGTCCAGCGAAGGATCAATGGCGATTTCACAGACATCGGCTTGGCCGTTGCCGTCGCAATCAAGCAGATCGCCGTCGAGGAGATCGCAGGCATCAGGCGTGCCGTTGCCGTCGCAATCAGTATCAAAGCCGAAGGCCACCGCACAGGCGTCTCCAATGCCGTCGCCGTCACAGTCATCTTGATCTGGATTGAACGTGATGATGCAGTTGTCTACAGAGTCAAGTACGCCGTCAGCGTCAAAGTCGTTGTTCGGTGCCGGGCAGCCGTCGAACAGGTTGCCTTCGGTCTGACGGCCCGGTGAGTTGAACACACCTTCAACACACGTTGAGTGCAGTGTGATGGCACCGAACGTGTCGGGGCACCGCGTGGCGGAGATGCCCGCGCCGCTGGTCGAAGTGTCATAGGTGAACTCGGTCAGGAACGCGTCGGCATTGTCAAAGAGACTGATCGTGTGTGTTCCAGCACCGCTTGGCACCGGCAAGCTTACGAACAGGCCTTGGCTGGCGGGCTCAATCAGTCCTGAGCCGAAGAACTCATCAGTCGGGGATCCTGAGCCGGTAATCACCGCACAGCAATCCTCATCGATGAAGCTCAACAGGCCGAACTGATGCCAGATTGTGCCGTCGACTCTGATGCGCCAACCTGAGACATCCAGTTCGTCGCCCGTGCGGTTGACGATCTCGACGTAGGTGTCTTCTTTGTCGGCGATGCCGTCGTTGTTGATGTCGGTCGGGTTTGCCAGCACTTCATTGATGCTGAGCAACTGACACTCATCTGGAACGAGGTCGCCGTCGAGGTCATCGCTGATGCCATCATCGATATCACACGTGTCTGGAATGCCGTTGTCATTGCAGTCCTGAGCGGAGCCGTCGCCCAGTGCGCAGGAGTCGATGAGCCCGTCGCCGTCACAGTCGTCCGCGCCTTCGATTCCCGCTGTGATGTCGCACGAGTCCAACTGGCCGTTGCCATTGCAGTCGGCGCCCGCACCGGTCTCGATCTGGCATGAATCCAGTCGGCCGTCGGCATCACAGTCTAGAGACGGATCTTGGGCGATTTGGCAGGCGTCCAACTCAGTGTCCCCATCGCAGTTCGGACTGAACTCGATGAGCAGGGCAGGCAACATGCTCAACTCGGTGTCGTCAGACCAGACCCAGATGCCGCTTGAAGTGCCGGTGGCGGACATCACATTCTCGTCGTTGTTTTCCGAGCCGTCCCCGTCGTCTGGTTCACCAGAGGCCCAGTTCGTATGTGACCAAGGTATGCCATCTTCCCAGAGCCAGCCGGCATCGGCGGCACCTGCGCTGTCGACTTGCACACCGCCCAGCCAGACGCCGCCATCGACCTTGGGGTCATGGCCTGCACGAGTGGACACCCATGTTGCTTCCAGCGCGTTATTCAGCGAGGCAAGTTGGCCACCTTCAGCGAGCGACAGGATCACTGCGTCGGCGCGCGTCACGTCTCCATCCGGCGCATCGACTCTGTACCAGTTGCCGTTGCCGCTCTGGGCAACCGGCCACTCAAACGCACCCGGTGGCTCGAACTGGCAACTGTCCAACACAGCATTGCCGTCGCAGTCCAGTTCGGGATCCCACAGGATCTGGCAGTCGTCAATGACGCCATCACCGTTGCAGTCAATGCTCAGGTCGGCGGCAATCTGTTCAAGGTCGGGGATACCGTCACCGTCACAGTCGCACGACACTTCATGAATGGTCACGACGCCAGCATCCAGTGAGCCGCCCAGCCACGCGCCTACGGCAACAAACGTCGAGTTGAGCGCGACCGCGTCGCCAAAGCCGTCTCCGGGATTGATACCCAGCATCGGGAGTTCGAGATAGGTCCACGAGTTCTCCGAGTTGCTCGCCCTGGAAAAGACCCAAGCCTGCCCGGTGAAGCTCTCGACGACGCCATTGCCCGGCCCGCCGACGAGGATGTTGCAGTCCGTGATGGCGATCGATGCGCCCATGCGAGCGCCGCCGGAAATGCCCGGAGGCGAAGGGACAAGCAGGTCGAGCGACGATACCGCCGACCAGTCAATGTCTCCGCTGAAGGCTTGCTCCAGCACCCAAGCTCGGCCGCGATTGGCGGCATAGCCCGGCTCGCCTACAGCAATTGTGCTGCCGTGTACGGCGACAGACTCGCCGAAGCGCGAACCAGTTGTGCTGAACACCGGTGCTGAGAATCGTGTCACGCGTGTCCAAGCGCCCGCCGAGGTATTGAAGATCTCAATGGCGCCTTGATTGCCGTTCGTGTCGTTGCTTGAGTCGGCGTTGGGGATGCCCGCAACAAGCATGCCGGCATCGATGTCAACGGCATAGCCGAAGTGCTCGAAGTGGCTCGGGGCACCACTGATCAGCACGCGTTCAAAGGCCCACGACGTACCGGTGAATCGGTACATGAGTACGGCGCCCGCTTCCGCCCATGCAACACCGTTGCTGTCGGTAAAGCTAGCGCGGGGTGCACCCAACGCAATCCAGTCACCATCGATCGCCACGGATCGACCGACCTGCCAGCCAGCCACCGTGCTTACGCCGAGGGCGCCGGCGTCTGGCACCAGTTTTTCGGAGACGCGCCAGCCACTGCCGGAGCGTATGAGCACTGCCCCGGCGCCGGCCCAACCAGCAGCCTGATCGTCACCGGGCATGCCGGCAATACCAAACATCTCATCGATGTCGACGCTTCGGCCCAGTGCATCATCTTCAACAGTGAGTTCGTCGATCACCGTTCGACCGTCAGATCCCGGAGACAACACGCCGTCAAGCACCCAGTTGCCAGCGCTCAAAGTGTGCACCTGGACAGCACCCGCGCCAGGTCCGACCGCAGGATCAAACTTGCTTAGCGGTCGTTCTGCGCGATACACGCCGATCAGCAGGTGCTCTTCGCTCAAGGCGAGCGAGCCACCAAGACGTTCTCCGGCAGCAGTACCTTCAATTTCACCGTCACTACCAGCGATCAGTGGCTGTGGGGCTGGTGGGCCGGAACGCTCAGGGCGTCGTTGCTGCCATTGCGCAGCCGGTCGCTTCTCAGCGGCGACTGCAACAGCTGCCGGCACTGAGGCCGGCAACAGCAGGGTCAACAGACAGAGATAGTGTTTGGACGCCATGCAGCCTCTCTAAAACAGCCCTGAGGGCCCTTCGAGTGTACCGATGACTTCTCGATCGGGGAGACATGAAACTGGGCTCAATCAACTCTCTGCGAGCTTGCGCACCACAAGCGTGTCGTTTTGGCCTCCAAAGCCAAAAGCATTGCTCAGGCACACGTCTACAGTGGCCTCTCTGGCGGTGTTGGGTACGTAGTCCAGATCTAGGTCGGGATCAGGGTCATCCAGGTTGATCGTGGGCGGGATGATGCCATCACGCATGATCATCAGACAGGTGATGAACTCAACGGCGCCTGCAGCGCAGATCAGATGGCCCATCATCGATTTGATGCTGGTCATGGGAATGCGCGGCGCAAGGTCTCCGAACACGAGCTTCACGGCGCGTGTCTCAATCTTGTCGTTCTCCTGGGTGCCGGTTCCGTGAGCGCTGATGTATTGCACAGGTGGCGTGTCGCCTGCTTCATTCAGGTCAATGCCGGCATCGCCAAGCGCCTGTCGCATCGCCCCACACGGGCCGCGGGCCTCCGGGTGGATGTCGGTGATGCGGTAGGCGTCCGCTGTCGAGCCGTAGCCCATGACTTCGCCAAGGATGTTTGCTCCGCGAGCAGTCGCGTGTTCAAACGTTTCCAGCACAATGATGCCGGAGCCCTCGCCCATCACGAAACCATCGCGTGTGCGACTGAACGGTCGTGAGGCGTGGGGAATGTCGTCGTTGCGATTAGACAGCGCCGTCAGCCGGTTGAAACCGGTAATGCCCAGCGGGTGCAGCATGGTGTGCGTGCCACCACTGATCATGACATCGGCATCACCGCGACGAAGCAGGTCGCAGGCTTCACCGATCGCCTGATTGCTCGCCGCACAGGCGGTCAGGCAGTTCGCGGCCGGCCCGCGCAACTTGAACTCCCGGGCGAGATGCGCCATGGGCATGTTCGGTTCCTGCGCCAACTCATAGGTGCCGTCGATGACCTGCATGGCAGCATCGTGCCAAGCGGAGTCGTTGATGGCTCCGGCTTCGGGGTCCCATGACGTGGTGATCGCATGCTGATAGGAGTTGAAGTCGAGCACACCTTCGCCGGACGCCAGATAGATGCCGCATCGCCGGGGGTCAAGATCGGTGTGGCCGTCGAGACCGGCCATCGTCCATGCTTGTCGTGCAGCGCCAAGTGCGAACCCGGCATGCGCGCCGATCACGCCATGCCGATCGGGGTCGTCGACAAACTGCCGCCAGTCGTAGTCACGGACTTCATTGGCGAAGGTTGTGGGGAACGACGCCGCGTTGAAGCGCTCGATGGGTGCCACCGCCGTGTCGCCATTGCACAGGCGTTTCCAGACGGACTCGAGATCGTGTCCCATTGGCGTGACCCAGCCAGCGCCAGTTACGACAACGCGCTTCCGGTTGCTCACGAGGCACCGCCCAAAATCACGGCCGTGTTCTGGCCGCCGTAGCTCACGCTGAGTACAAGAACGTTGCGCAACGACATGGATGTCGCTTCAGGAGTTCCAGTGTGCAGGCCTTCAACTGAATCGCCCTGGCGTGGCGGCAAAGTGCCGGTCTCGATGCACTTCGCGGCGACTGCAAGTTGCACCGATCCGTGACCACTGCAGCAGTTGCCAGTGGCCGGGACCAGCAGGACCAGCGGAATGTCGGCAGAACGCTCGTCGAAGACGGCATGCATGGCGTCCCGTTCAGCCGAGTCGACTGCTGGAATGCCGCTGCCGAATGGAATGATGGCGTCGATGGATTCAGGATCGATCGCGGCTTGGGCGAGCGCCAGTCTGATGGCATCTTCAATGGACTCGGCGCTGGCGCCGACACTCGTCCAATCATCAATGGTCTGTGTGCATCCAGCGCCCATGATCTCGGCGTACAGATGCCCCCCACGCTGTTCGATGTGGCCCAGTGACTCGACGACCAGCAGGCCTCCACCTTCGCCGAGCACGCAGCCGTCTGCGTCGTCATGGAATGGAAGCACAGCGTTGGCGCTGTCACGCGTGCCGGCCGTCAAGCGGCCGGCTTCACACTGCCTGTGGAAGGCAAGTGGGTTTTGTCGACTTTCACACCCGCCGGACAGACAGGCATCGGCGGCGCCACGCTGAATGACGCGCATGGACTCTGCCAGCGACAGTGCAGCGCTGGATTCCCAGCAGGTGATCGTGTTGGATGGCCCGCGGCAATCGTGCGCGATTGTCACATGGCAGGCCAGCATGTTCGGCAGCGACTTCAACAGCCACAACGGCGTGAGGCGCTGCATGCCTTCGCGGCCCCAATGGTCCATGTCGAAGGAACCGTCTTCGCGGCAACTGGTGATCATCGCCATGCCGACTTCGCTGATATCGGTGCAGATCAGTCCGGCGCCGATTTGGCAACCAATGCGTTCCGGGGCAATGGTCGGTTCCGCGTCCTTGTCCACCGCTGCCGTCACCAACGAGGCGTCTTGGACGGCCGCCATGGCGGCGGCCATGGCCAACTCGATGTCTCGACACATGACCTTGATGGCCTTGCGGTAGTGCTTGGGGACCCAGTCGCGGACCTTGAAGTCGTCATCGAGTTCCGCGGCGTAGGGGCACCCGAACAGGGAGGCGTCAAACTGCTTGATGGTGTCGATGGCAGATCGCCCCTCGAGCAGGGCGGACCACAACGGGTCGATCCCTACGCCGAAGGCCGTGACCGGCCCGATTCCACTGATGCCCACTCGTTTTGACATTGGGGGGGTAGTGTACCGAGCGCAGGTGGTGACGCTCGGGATCAGCCTGTGGCCGGTTGAAAGACTGCCGGTACGATTCCGTACACATAGTCAGGGAGCAACACATGTCGAACATTCATGATGGGCTGGATCCCCACATGCAGGGTCCTAGTCTGGAAGAGGCCAACCGGCTGAAGATTCTCGCCGGCGTTCTGGCGCTCGTTGTCGGCCCGTTTGGGATTCACAAGTTCGTTCTGGGGTGTACCGGTGCTGGCCTGGTCATGTTGCTTGCGAGCATTTTGAGCTTAGGCCTTTTGGCTGGGCCTATGGCCATCATCGCCATGATTGAGGGCATCATTTATCTGACGCGCAGCGATCGAATGTTTCTCGAGAGCTACGTGCTGCAGAAGCGAAGTTGGTTCTGAAGAGCCTGCATGGACGGGGTGGTGGGGGTCACCCCAACCGGCGTGAGATGAGCATCGCCATCTCCAGAGCCTGCTCGGCATTCAGCCGAGGATCGACCATCGACTCATAACCATCGGCAAGGTCCTGATCGCGCAGGCCGCGTGCGCCGCCGGTGCATTCAGTCACGTTTTCACCTGTGAGTTCAAAGTGCACGCCGCCGAGCACGGCATCGCAGGCCTCGTGAATCTCGATGGACTGTTCCAGTTCAAGCAGGATGTCCTCGAAGCGACGCGTTTTGAGTCCGTCGGCAGTTGTCCGGGTGTTGCCATGCATTGGATCGCAGACAAACGTGACTGTCTTCCCCGTCTTCTGCACGGCGTCGACAAGCGCGGGCAGGTACTCGGCGACATGTTCGGCACCGAATCGGTGAATCAGTGTCAGGCGGCCGGGCTCATCATCAGGGTGCAATGCGTCGAGCAGTTTTGCAATCCACCCGTG
>Ga0315336_1001633_pt1 | contig 41190 bp, 43 predicted proteins | sample ASW5metaG_FD_204512 | JGI IMG/M metagenome (GOLD analysis project Ga0315336, IMG submission 204512) | Ammonia-oxidizing marine archaeal communities from Monterey Bay, California, United States - ASW #5 | ecosystem: Environmental > Aquatic > Marine > Intertidal zone | place: USA: California... | reverse complement strand
CCCTCCGCATACAGGGTATCGAATGCAAGAGACGACTTGCCGGACCCGCTGAGCCCGGTAATGACAGTAAGCCGATTGCGGGGAATCCGAACGGATATTCCCTGCAGGTTGTGCTCACGTGCTCCCGAAACTGAAATCCACTCCTGTGGCATGCTCACACCGTGTTAGGAATTCGGACCCTAGTGAATCCGGCACAATAGCACGCAACGGTCCCGAAGAGAACCGTTATTCCACGGCAATTATTCGCTAAAACATAGTAAAAATGGTATATGGGCGTCATGCCAAACGAGGAAGACACTTTACGTTTTGCCGTTGAAACACTGTCAACCCGAGCCGATCCCGGGGCCATTCTGATGGGGTTCGACGGATTCATTGACGAAATTGTTCACGCGGTGGACGTGCGGATCGACCCCAATACCTTTCAACGAATTGAAACCATGTCTTCCTTCGGCGACCGAATTCGGGAGGCGGCCGGGTTGAGCTGCAGCATAGAGTTGGTTTCCCAAATGACGAAACTGGGCGGCAACGGGCCGATCATGGCCAACGCCATGACGCGCTACCGGCACCAGGTGACGTATGCGGGAGCGCTGGGTACGAACGTGGTGGCCCCTGTTTTCCGGGAATTTGCCTCGGCCTGCGACCGGGTAATCCTTCTTTCCGAGCCTGCGCATACCACGGCAGTGGAATTCCTGGACGGCAAGGTCATGCTGGGGATGATGGGGAGCCTCGAGGAAATCTCCTGGAACCGGCTCCTTGAGCATATCTCGAGGGAGGAACTGGGAGCCCTGGTTCGAGACATGGACATGATCGGATTCATGAACTGGACAATGCTGCCGAACATGAACAGCCTCTTCGAAGGCTTTTGCGATCTGCTCCGCGAGGAAGGTTGCCGTCCCCACGTCTACATCGACCTGGCCGATTCGGCGAAAAGACCAAAAGAGGAACTGCTTCACGCCCTGCACCTGCTCTCGAGGTTCCAGGAGGTGACGGATGTAATCCTGGGGCTCAACGAGAATGAATCCCATGACTGTGCAGAGGTCCTCGGAACGAAAAAGACCAATGATCTTACCGGGCGGGCTTGCAGAATTCGGGACCGGCTGGGACTTTCCATCGTCCTCATCCATCCTGTATCGAGCGCCCACGCGGCCGATGCCGACGGCGGGTGTGAGGTTTCTGGTCCTTACACACCGGATCCAAAATTGACGACGGGAGCCGGAGATGTGTTCAACGCGGGATTCTGCCACGGATTCCTCAACGGATGCGGAACCAGGGAGTCACTCCTGTGCGGGGTCTTCTCCTCCGGGTACTATGTCCGGAACTGTCGAAGTCCCGATAACGGAGAACTGATCGAATTCATGAAATCCTGGGCGGAAAACTCTCCCCGGACGGAGAAGAAAGTCCTTTGACAGCGCAATCTCCTCAAAATAGTATCACAGCTTCCTTTCTGAAGCACTAACCACCGGGGCGGGACACCGTGAGCGAAGATTTTCGGCGAGCATCCATACTGCTGGTAGACGATGAGCCGGAATTGCTGGCGGTCAACCAGCAGCTATTGTCCAGTATGGGGCATACCGTGAACACCATCCCCAATGGTCACGACGCAGTCGAGTATCTCAAAACCCACAAGGCGGACCTCGTCATTCTCGATATGGTCATGCCGGGGATGGACGGTGTCGCCACGCTCAAGGCGATCAAGTCCATCAATCCGGACCAGCGCGTTGTCATCCTGTCCGCATTCGCGGAGAAAGAAAAAATCGAGGAAGTGAAGGGGCTCGGAGTCAACGCCTACCTGCAGAAACCCGCCACGTTGAAAGTTCTCGCGGAGGTGATCGAGAACGTGATGGCTACCTGATCTCCCCGCGCCGGGGAACGAGACCGGCATACCCTTCACGAAAGGAGGGGTACTGAAACCGGTATCCGCTTTCGAGCAGACGGACATTTCTGCATCGCTTGTTTCCCCGGCGATCCTCTTCCACCCTGGGGTCATCCGCCGGAACCATCTCCGGGGGCGGCAAACCGGCGCGCTCAGAGATCCAACCGCACACCGTGGCGAGGTCCTCAGGCTCCGAATCGGTTGCCAGGTACAATTTTTCTGGATTCTGAATCGAAAGAAGATGTTGAAGCACTCCCGCGCAATCATCGCGATGGATCTGGTTCAGAAACCGCGGTCGCCCCGAAACACAAATGGCCCGCCGCTGCTCCACTCTGCGCACCAGCCTCGTTCGCCCCGGGCCATAGATACCGGAGAACCGAACGATGATGTGTTCCCGATCTCCAGCCAATGCCAACGCTTCGGCTTCCAGCATCGCCTTGCCGGAATCGATTGCAGGCCTGGTCTCCGACGTCTCGTCAACCCATTCGCCGCTGCGTTGGCCGTACACTCCCGTGCTTGAAACAAATATCACCCGCTGAAAGTCGCCGTGATCCAGTAGCCGGCGAAACGTATCCACATAGACAGCGCGATAGCTGGATAGCGTACCGCTGCCACCGGCAGAGAGACAGAAAACGAGGGAAGCAAAGGATCGTGGAAGCGAACCGACCGCCACCGGATCCATCAAATCGCAACCGATGCCGCGAATTTCCGAGGGCAATCGGGATTCTTCGCGCCGAACGCCCCACACGTCAACCCCCTCCCCGGCCAGTGCGACTCCGAGGGCGCATCCGACATAACCACATCCGGCGATCAGCACCGATTCGCCGGACGGCACAGGGGGCGATGAGATCGAGGTCATATGAATATTTTCGCGATTGAATGCGTCAAACGGTTGAAACAAGTTGTTTTCAGGGAGTATTGTTGTATCGGCTCAATGAACATCATGCTGAAACGAATGCGAGATGCGCATATGAAACAAGAAAAAAGAATTTTGTCATCGATTCACGGGGCGTGGGCAGGGCTGATCGCGACCGCGGTTGTGCTCTATATTTCAGTGGGCTGCGCGACGAACCCTGTCACCGGCAGGCAGGAATTCCAGTTCGTGTCGGAGTCCAATGAAATACAGGTTGGGCATCAGAATTTTCTCCCGATGCAGCAGACCCAGGGAGGCGAACTGAAGGCATTTCCGGAAGTAAACGCCTATGTAAAGGAGGTCGGGCAACGTCTTGCCCGGGTGAGCCATCGGCCGCAGCTCCCCTATGACTTTGTCGTGCTCGATAATGGTATACCCAATGCCTGGGCTCTTCCCGGAGGAAAAATTGCGGTAAACCGCGGCCTGCTGGTCGAGTTGAACAACGAGGCGGAGTTGGCGGCAGTGCTGGGTCATGAGATCGTGCATGCGGCGGCGAGGCATGGGGCGAAATCGATGGAGCGCGGCATGGTGACACAGGCCGGAATCGCGACGATCGGTTTGGCCCTCGATGACAAGGATTACCGGGACGTGGTGATGATAGGCTCATCCGTGGGCGGCGCCCTCATCACCCAGAAATACAGCCGATCCGCTGAACTGGAATCCGACCGCTACGGCATTCAGTACATGGCCAGGGCCGGCTACGATCCGGAAGCGGCCGTAGAACTGCAGCGCACGTTTGTTCGCCTTGCGGATGGAAACCGGGAGAATTGGCTTACCGGCATGTTCGTGAGTCATCCGCCATCCCCGGAACGTGTGGAGGCAAATAAGAGAACGGTTGCAAAAATGAAGGGGGGCGGCACCCTGGGAAGCGAGGAGTACGAGCGAATCATCGGCCCGCTTCGGGCGTCGCAGCCGGCCTACGAACGGCTCGAAGCCGGGTACGAAGCGCTGAAAAAGAATCAACACCGGGAGGCACTGCGCCTTGCCCGGGAAGCAATTGAGATTCAACCCAGGGAGGCACTGTTCTACGGCCTGGCGGCGAAGGCCCTCATCGCGGGAGGCAATCGGCATGAAGCACTTCCCTATCTGGACGACGCCATCGAGCGGAACGGAGAGTATTTCGATTTCTACCTGACGCGGGGCTTGTTGCATCGCGAACTTGGGAACGAATCCCAGGCGAGACGGGACCTGACGGCGGCAAATCGACTCCTCCCGACGGCCCAGGCCCACCAGGCGCTCGGCCTGATTTCACTCGAGCGCGGAAAGAAGCAGGAGGCAATCGCCCAATTTCAAAAGGCGTCTTCTGCCGGGTCAGCGGCCGGAAAAGCTTCCATGGAAATGCTGTCACGTCTGGATGTGCCGGAGAACCCACAAAACTACATCCGAGTGAGCGTTCGACGTGATGATCACGGATATTTGACACTTGCCACGACCAATTTGAGCGCCCTTCCGATTGAGGAGGTCCAAGTACTGATCCATGTTCAGAATGACAGGGGAAAAACCGTCACCAGCCAGTCCATGCGTGTTCCCAACCGGATTGAGCCTGGAAAAACGATCTACTCGTCGACTCGAATCGGCGTTTTCCCGGATATCGCCACAATCCAGAAAAGCGTCCGCCTGCGTGTGCTTTCAGCCCGCGTAGCCGGCTGAAATTCGAATTCCTTCATTTCAGGCCTTGCTTTTGCGCATTGGTCCCGCCATGATCACCGGATTAACACCGGAAAGAGGGGTTTGGTACGCCTCGTATCCCCCTGCGACCGTTAGAAATCCGGACCTCCCAAAGCTTCACGGCGGATAGGTAACCTGCTTGGTTAAATTCATACTTAAGAACATACGCGAAAAGCTCACGGGCACCGCGCAATCTGATACAAAGGATCCAGTAGCCGAGACCTCGAAACCGGCCGATCCTCCGACCCAAGGCAAGACGAAATCCGATACGGATCCTGCCGAAAAGGTACAAGACGGTTCCAAACGCAACCGCTCCAGGCGGAACACAGAAAATGCCGGTGAATCCGAATCGACGGACAACCGGAGTCGATCACGATCGAAAAAGCCGGCCTCGTCGCCGAATCCGCAGGGTGAAGAAAAACAGGCGGCTCCCGGCGGGGACGGTGATTCCAACCCATCTCCTGCCCCGGGGTCAGGACGTTCCCGGTCGCGGCGACGAAGAGGGCCGAAAAAATCGGGGACGGATTCGAAAAGCGCCGAGGTGGAGCCGTCATCGATTTCCGCCCACGCGGATTGGGATCCTGCGTCATTCAAGGTTCCCGTCGAGGAAGGAAAAACGGCCTTTCAAGAGTTGGATATTCCTTCAGAAATTCTTCACGCCATCGCCGACCTCGGCTTCGTCCATTGCATGCCCATCCAGGCCCGGATTCTTCCTTCCACGCTGAAAGGCCTCGACGCGATGGGCCGCGCACAGACAGGAACCGGAAAAACTGCGGCGTTCCTGATTGGGATTTTTACTCACATTCTGAGAAACCCTCCTTCGGAAAAGAGAAGAAACGGGACGCCGCGGGCGCTCATTCTGGCTCCTACGCGGGAACTTGCCCTGCAGATAGAAAAGGATGCGCGAGGTCTCTCAAAGTACTTCGATGCGGAAGTTCTTACCGTCTTTGGCGGGATGGACTACGAAAAACAGCGACGGAAAATCAGGGAACGCAAGTTGGACGTCGTCGTCGCCACCCCGGGTCGCTTGCTGGACTTTCGGCGAAAACAGGACATCCACCTCAACCACGTCGAAATTCTAGTCGTCGACGAAGCCGACCGGATGCTTGACATGGGCTTTATTCCGGATGTTCGCCAGATCATTCACAGCACCCCTCCTAAATCGAAAAGACAGACTCTTTTTTTCAGTGCGACCCTGACCCCTGATGTCATTCGACTTGCGAATCAGTGGACTCGGGATGCGGTTTCGATCGAAATTGAACCGGAGCAGGTGGCCGTCGATAGTGTGGATCAACGCCTCTATGTCGTAACTACCGAGGAAAAATTTCCCTTGCTCCTGAATATTATCGACCAGGACAAGGCGGAGCGGGTCATGGTGTTCGCGAATCGCAGGGACCAGACAAGGAAGTTGTACGAGCTTCTGCAACGGTACCAGATTTCCTGCGAACTGTTGTCGGGTGACGTTCCGCAATCCAAACGGATTCGAACCCTGGACCGATTCCGAAGTGGTGAATTCCGCGTACTGGTCGCCACGGATGTGGCGGGCCGCGGCCTCCACGTCGATAGCGTCAGTCACGTGGTGAATTTCACGCTGCCCCAGGACCCGGAGGACTACGTACACCGGATCGGGCGTACCGGGCGTGCCGGTGCATCGGGAATATCCATCAGCTTCGCCTGCGAGCAGGATGCATTTCAAATTCCCGCTATCGAGGCCTATATCAAGAACGATTTACCCTGCACCCACCCTGAGCCGGAACTTCTCGAAATGCCTGAACCTCCTTCTCTTACGCCGGAGCAGAAGGAAAAACTCGCGAAAACAAGGGCGGAAAACGCCCGTAACCGGCCCAACCGTTCATCCGGGGGTCGTGGCAGATCCGGGGGCGGCCAACGTTCCGGCGGAAACTCCCGCCGGGGTTCCGGTTCCCGTAGAGGCCGATAGCCTCTCGTCCAGCCCGTCGCCATCTTCTATGAATGTGATGCCGATTCTTTTCTTGTCGTTTGGTCCCTTCCACTTCCGAGCAGAACGGCGATGCTCTCCGGCGCCCCAGATCGCGTCCGAGAGCAGAATTTTGTTCGGCAATTCTGGCGTCTTCGCGGTGCTCCGGAAGGGCCAATCGCCCGGAAACTACGCCGATCCTAACTGATCCCGAGAACTTTGTCGCGAACTACTTCGATGTGGTTCTAGACAAAGTTCTCGAGGTAGTTAGCCGATGTGGTTTTCGACAAAGTTCTCGCTTCAGTTAGGATTCTTCCCCAGCCCAACGACCCGCCTCTTGTGCCGGCGTCAGCCGGTCACGAGCAGGCAGTTGTTCGGTCCGATCCTCATGCCCACCGCAGTTTCAGCTTTTTCTGGTTCAATGCGCAGTCTCTCAGGTAAAGATTGATGAGACTCTGGTACGGCATGCCCAGTTCTTCCGCGAGTGACTTGAAGTATGCGATCGTCGGCTTGTCCAATCGCATGGTGACGGGCTGCTTGAGGTGTTTTGTGTAGGGGTTCTTCTGCCCCTTCATCTTGCCGAAATCGTAGTGCTTTCTCATGGTTCAACTCCAGCAGTCTGCTTGTTCACGTTTATCTGCCTTACGAGCGGAGATGATTCGGATCACCAGGTCATCCTCGCGGAAACAATGGCACACAACCAGGACCCGAAGCGTGAAGCTCATGCCCAGCATGAGGAAGCGACCTTCGTCCTCTGAATGGTCCGGATCAAAGTACCGGATCGCATTCTCATCCAGTTTCTTGTTCGGAGTCTTTCAAGGCTTGCAGGGCTTCCGCATCAGCCAGATCCTTGGTTCGCCCTGATGCGCGCTTGTTGACAATCAGATCGTCAATACAGGGAACACGAAGGATCAGTCCGTCAATCTCGATTTCCATGGATCGGTTGAAGGCTTCTTGGAAACGAAGTCCCGATGCCCCCGTGATGATGTCGATGCGCCGTGGTGCAGTTCCAATCTGAAAGATGGTGTCGTCTTTCTGAAGGTCCGACTCGGTGAGGTCGTGAAGCGGTGCGCCGAAAGCGGCAAGGGCGCGCAGTACGGCTTGCGCGTTCATGGGAGCAGGCATTACCCAGATATCGATGTCCATGGTTGCGCGAGGGTATCCATGGGCGGCCAATGCGTAAGCGTCAACCAGGAGAAACTCAACATTTTCGGCGCCCAAGCACTGTAACATCTCTCTGTAATCTTCGTTCAGCATTGTGGCGTTTGCTCAAGGAGGTTGCCTCTGCAGTCAGTGGCCAGACGAGCGACAGTCTGTCGGCTGCCGAGACGGGCACAAAGTCGTCGAGCACGGTCTGGTCAGTCATACGTGCGATCCTGGTGACAGTCCTATTCATCAGTCTAGAATTGCAGGTAACGACCAGAGGTGCAACTCGGTGAATCTCCGTCGGAATTCCGAACAAGAGGCATGTGGACTTGCCGCGTCAGAGCGGAAATGATCACCATGCCATGGTTATGCAGCGATATTGACTTTTTCGTAAACGAACTCGGGGGCGAAGTCAGCACCGTTGGGCCAGGTCAGGGTACGAAACTCAGGATGAATAAAAAACTGCTTGAAGAATGACAGATTTTTGAGTGGCTCAAAGATCGGGCCATGGAGTTCCGCCTCGAGGTTGAGATCCCCTTCCATTCCGTCCTTGAATCGGACGTGAATGGTGTACTTGCTCACGTATTCCGCTGTAACCAAATTTGGTGTCATTTGTCTACTCCAACGGTGCGATTCGAAGTAGTGGCTCTCTTCGTTCCACTCGTTGCCAGTTATCCATCAATTCCTCACGATGCAAATCCAGCCACTCCAGCACATGCCGCATGGCCCTCGATGGGAATGTACCATGAACCACGCCAGATTCAATATCGACCTTCACTTCATACTCGCCGTAAACCGCATGAAAATGAGGCGGTAGATGGTCGCGGTAGAACATGGCGATGACTATTCCGAGAAATCTGGAGATTTCCGGCATGATGGAACGCTAACGCCCTTCGTTCGTCCCACAAGGGCATAACGTTAAGCATGATGACTTGCCGGCAAGGCAATGTCATCGATGATATTGTTGGCTCCACGGTCTTCTGCTAGTGGATCATACTCTTCAAAACCCCAACGCTCCATTCCTTTGTAGATGTCTTGCGCGTTCTGCGGCGGATGATTGGTTGACAGACCGAGAATCCAATCCAAATCCCCGATGCAGACATGCCCGAAAAAAGCCCGAATTGCACCGCTGCTGTCGCGGATCACAACCGTTCCTCCATTCGCATTGTTATGACTACGGCTACAAACTGCATATAGCCATGAACCGTCTGGAAACTCGTGAGACTCGACGGCTAAAAAGTGACGAGATTGTGCTGCTTTCGGGGTTGGAAAATCCTCAAATCGTCGAGTCCACTTCTCTGCGAATGCTGGTGACCCAGAGCCCACTCCCCCGAAGATACCCAGCAAATGGCCGACGTTCATTATGAGAACGCACAATGCCGGCAAACCAACGAGCCCGCCAATAATCTTTTGAATCAAGGATCCGGAAAACACGATGAAAACCGTGAGAACCACTATGAACACAATGCATCCTGCACTGAGAACAATCTCCCCAGTTTGCATAAGCATAAAGAGGCCGCAGTAGCCAAGTATCGCGAGCAGAATTAAGAGCCATGTAGTCTGCATCTTAGAAGCCAACATCACTCCTGCGAAAACCGTCAAGAACACCAGGACAGCAATGCCAAGTTGGTTCATCATTTCATCCGAAAAGCCAACAGAATTATTTCTCGCAAACGATTTCGGGAATGACGGTAATCCCGGTCATTCCCGAAATCAAGGTTTCAGCGGCACCGCCCGGCAGCAGCCGACGAAACAACTGGACAATTTCTTTATAGTTCACTGAGGCAGGTCTTCGACACCTGCCTGATGTCCGATTTCTGCCCTTCAGAAAACTTGCAGAATAAGCGACATCCTTCTTTCGCTCAGCGATAGGAATTGCGATCGCGACGCCCGCGGTGTGGCACCCACACCTTCACCAACTCATAGGAGTGGTAGCCCTCCTGCCACGTTCTTACCTGTCGTCCGCATGGTGCATACGCGTACGAATAGTAGCCGGGATTCCACACCCGCTGTCGTTCGTACTTGTAGTATCCGGATGCGCGGCGACCCGAGTGTTGTGACTGGATGACCAGCGCCCTTTTTCCCTGGCGATAGGAGTTGCCGCATGAAGCACGGGCAACCACAGCGTCGCCGCCGAATCCGCGAACAACAACCCCGGCTACACCTTCCGGCGGTTGCACCGCCGTGAGTAAACCGCAAAGTCCAAGTCCAAGCATCTTCTGCATCGATATCATCTCCCTTCGGATTAAGGTTCAATGATGAGACGATGCACGGGTCGATTTATTCGAATGAATGATTGGGGATTGGGGATTGGGGCTTCGGTTCTGGTTGAGTCTCTGCTACACGGGTCGCATACCCGTGCTACGTACTTGGGTTCCGGTTGTCTATGCTGTTACTTCAATGTGAGGGTGACGATCATTTTGCCTGATTGGTGGCTATGGCCGCCGATGACGGCCGGGTTGTTTTTTGACATGACAACCTGGGTGTTGATCAGGGTTGTCCCGCCCTTTTTCCACAGCACCTGCGCCCGAATACGGCCCTTTTCCGCTCCCTTGGCTTTCACCACCAGGCTGAATCCGGATCCGAGGTTGATGGTCCCTTCCCCCGGAACCTTGATGGTGGCGTTCCCTCCGCCCGCCGATTTGTAGTGTTTGAATTTAAAGACATTTTTTAACTTGTTGGCGATCCCCGCAACTTTCGGGTCCGGTTTGGCAGTGTCATTCGACGCGTAAACCATCACTGCGCGGAACGATGCAGATTGCTGCGCAGAAGCGTTCGGCGCGCCGAGGGAAAGCAGGAAGAACCCCAGCGTGAGATAGGCGAAAATGAGCTTACGATCCAGCATTGGCGTCACCTTCTTCCGGCTCCAGAATCCAAATAACGGTCATCCCTGTATCGTCATCGCAGTAAACCATCGTTGATGCATTCGGCACCTCCGTTTCCACCCATTCGACTTCCGCTGCCGAGGCCGCGTAGGCCTCCGATCCAAAGAACGACGACTGCATCACAACCCATGCCATCATCAGTACCAGAGCCGTGGCTACGGTTCCGCCCGCCCATCTCAAACGCACTCCGAAAGCGGACGGTTCAATTTCCTGGCGGGTCCCTCGGCGAATCTCCCGGCGAATGTCCGACCACATCTTTTCGACCGGCGGCGCCTCCGATGGTTCGAGATCGCGCAATTGGTCGCCAATCGCGGAATATTCCGCCTTCAAATCGCGCAGAGATGCATCCGATTCCAGGTCCGCCGACAACCGGCCGGATTTCGAATCCCGCAATTCCCCATCGATGTACTGGCTCAGCGCCTTTTGTTTTCGACTTCCCTTCACCGAAATTCCTGCATCCTTTCCTGGAGCTTTTTCCGGGCGTAGAAAATCCGGGACATGACCGTTCCTTTCCGGCACTTCATGGTCCTGGCGATCTCTTCGTAGGAGTATCCATCAACTTCTCTCATCATGATAGCCATTCGATGCTCGGGTGACAATTCATCCAGCGCCTCCTGGAAGCGCGTTCGCACCTCGGCGTGCTCGAGCTCCCGGTCGGGCCTGGATCTCGCGCTGGGGGCCGATCCGGCGCCGATCGCCGGGAGCGGCTCCACGCCGTCGGGAATGCTCTGTTCCGCCAGTCTTTTCTTTTTTCGCAGATAATCCAGGCATACGGAGGCAACCACGCGGTACATCCAGGTAAAAAACGCGGATCTTTGCTCAAATGACGCAAGCTTTTTCCAGGCCCGAATCCACGCCTGCTGTGCCAGATCCGCGGCATCTTCGGCATTCTGAACATATCGAAACGCCACGCTGTAGACGCGTTCGTGATAAATCCGAACAATTTCACCGAACGCATCTTCATCGCCTTTCCTCGCTTTTTCCAAAAACGGTCCAATATCGGGCATCATGTCAGCCTGATCCGTCTTCTTCTTGGACGCATCGAATTCGGGTTTATTCACGTCTCCCGCCTTCATTCGGGAAATTCCTCAATCGGCGCCCCACCGCCTGTTTCAGCCCCGGATCGGCGTGCGGACCAAAAATAGAGCCCGGTGCAGACCAGGATCCATCCCGCCTCGATCCCGAGCATCCTGAGAATCACTTCATTTACCGTCAATCGGGTCACGACATGATTGCTCACTTTGCTTTCGTACGGGGCCTCCTTGTCCTGTAATTCTCGTAGTTTGGATACCGTATCACGACGAAGACGAAACATGGTATTCGACATGGTATGCGGGAAGTACCGCTCCATGATGAGGTTCTCCCGATACGCGATCATCGCATAATGTGCGGCCGTTTCGTGGTCGTCCTCTTCAAGCTCCGCGAGGCGATGCCGGTACCTGTCACGCCGGAACAGGTGTACGCGCGCTTCATGAAGAAACGGGTCCTTGGCGGAGGTGTACTCATCGAGAAACTCCTTGTACCGGTGCGGGCTGTGAAACGTGTCGAGGACTTGTCCGGCATCGACGGCACGTTCCCGGTCCTGCAATTCAAGTTCGGGTGGATAGAGCCTGGATTTGAAGCTCCCGATATCGGTGTCCACATATCGATATCCGAATTCAGTCATCACCTCGCCGTGAATCAGAATTTCGGAGAATGCAGGGAGGAGTTTCGCGTAGGATGCCTGCAGCGCAGGGGTGTTTACCCTGCAGAAAAAGATCAGGACCCAGAAAACGGTGCCCAAACCCAGGAGGCGCAGGTAGGAGCGGGGCAGGACATTTCTCGTGATGTATGCCGGCCGAAAGCACAATCCGATGGCTGCGACCATGAGGAGACAGGACGAAAGATTCAGCCGTACATCCCGAAAGTCGAAATAGCGATCGGGAACAAACCATTGGATGATCTCATCCACGGTCCCCACGATGGCTCCACCGATGGCCACAGCCGCGTAAATCGTCACGTCCCGAACCCGATGTGAGAACGCTCGGAAAAGGAGCAGGGCCAGGACGCCGTAAAAGAGAAAATGTACGGCTTCTTCGGCGGACTCTCCGGCGAGATGAACGGTCCAGCCGATATAGATCGTGATGATGAGTACCAGCAGAACCATCGATGTCCACTGAATGCCCCGAATCCCTTTCCAAAGCTTTACGGCCCCGAAGATTCCTCCGGCCAGGACGACTGCTATTACGGCGTACGCGAACCATATACGCCCTATGGAGTCGTCTATGTATGTGCGCACGGCCCGTGCGAGCGGAATGGTCAGATAGATGAAGGCGACCCATAACGCCACCCACGACCAGGACTTTCGGGCTGATTCACGAGGAGGATGCGAGATCATTATCTGCGGCCAAGGCTACCAGAGCCTGAAGAAACGCGAAAGCAGGGAGCTACATGCCGAAACTCGAGGCAGGAGCAAGAAATCCCCGCAAGGTCCGTTGCAGGCAGATCGTCGGACGTCGGCTAAATTCCGACGTCGGCAAGAAACGCCTTGGCGGCATCTACAAGGTGGGATGGCTGATACGGCTTCGACAGCATCAGCTCCGGCTGGGAAATGGTGAACCGTTCTCTCATCTCTTCGATCGGAAATCCGGTAACGACCACCACGGGAATCTGTGGATATTGCTTCCGGATTTCATCGAATGTCTTGGATCCATGTTGACCCGGCATGACCATATCCAGAACCACCAGGGCGATTTCAGGGTTCTGGAGGAGGAGGTGAAGGGCCTCATATCCGGTTTCCGCCTCCAGCAATGGAAGGTCCAGAATCTGGAGCGCCCGGGTAGCCAGGGATCTGGCGGACGAGTCATCGTCTACAATGAGGACCGAAGGCTCTGAATTGGTAGTCCGTTCGGGCTCCAGCACTCCCGTAGCCTTCTTGTCCTTATCCGATAGCTCAATGAGCATGTCAGGAATGAACATGTTGCTGGACCGCATGAACTCGACCAGGTCGGACGGGCGAATCAGGTTCTTCCCTCCGGCAGTACGGTAGGAGGGAAGCTTGCCTTCCCGAATCCAACAGCAGACCGTATTTCGGGTTACGCCACAAATTGTGGCTACTTTCGGCGAAGACAGAAACGTCGGTTGGGGAAGATCACTTGCTTTTGGCATACTGTTTTTTAATCAGGCGACCCCCAAAATCGGGCGTATCGCCGAACCTCCGAATTTCAGGTTCTCTAAGATACCGGACATGAGGTCAAGATGTAAAGCGAGTCGACCACATGAATTTTCCGTTTTTTCATGAAATCATCAGGTTTTCGAGGGGCGCCCGGCTGAGACGGCCACTTTCCCGGGTCGTTTCCAGCAGCAATCGGCCGCACTCCGGGGTCACCTGGTCCCAGGAAAAACGCCAACGCCAGTTTCCGGTTGCCGACCCGGGCACATTCATTCGAGCCTCCGATCCGAGCCCCAGGATGTCCTGGAGCGGGAATACGGCCCAGTTGGCGGAAGAACGGGCAACCACTCGAATGGCGCCCCAGTTGATCGTGGCCGCCTCGCACCCTGCAATCCCGAGAATCGCGTCGCGCCTGTATTCATCACCTTTTTCGCACAGGGTACGAAACCAGCCAATCATGGTGTCATTGTCGTGGGTGCCGGTATACCCGGCACAGCGAACCGGAAATTCGCCCGGCTGGAACTCCTGCGATGCAGGGTCGTTTTCGAGCTCAAACTGCAGAACTTGCATTCCCGGAAAATTGAACCGGTCTCGAAGTGCATGCACTTGTTCAGTGATCAGACCCAAATCCTCCGCAAGGATCGGAAGATCACCCAGCGCTTCTTCCAGGGCCAGAAAGAATTCCTCCCCGGGCCCCCGGACCCATCGGCCATTCATCGCGGTACTCTCATCCTCTGGAATCTCCCAGTAGGCTTCGAATCCCCGGAAGTGATCGATTCGCACAACATCGACCTGCTGCAGGATCCCTCTCATCCGCCGGATCCACCACGTGTACCCGCTCTCAGCATGCCGATCCCACCGATACAGGGGATTTCCCCACCGCTGTCCCGTATCCGCGAAGTAATCCGGCGGAACGCCACCCACGACGGTTGGCCGGCCTTCGGTATCCAGGTAGAACAGCTCCCGGTTCGCCCACACATCCGCGCTGTCATGCGCCACGAAAATCGGAAGGTCGCCAATCAGACGCACGCCCCGTCGGCGGCAGTGCTCCCGGATACGACCCCAGTGTTCAGCATACAAAAACTGAAGAATCTTCACATTCCGGATTTCCCTCGAAAGAGTACTTCGAATCCGGCGCAGCACTTTTTCATCCCGATCACGATACTCCGGGGGCCACTCAATCCAGGGTCGGCCACCATGGAAGTCTTTCAAAGCAACGAAGGTCGCGTAGTCCTCCAGCCAGTCGGCATTCATTTCACTGAACGTAAGAAAAGATTCGCTCAAAGCTGGATCAGCGCGGGACGCGAAGTTGTCACAAACCGATAGCAACACATCCATTCGCCGCCGGATGATATCTCCAAAATCTATGGCACACGGATCGCAGCCCGAGAAATCCGATCGTTCGCTCTCGTCAAGCAATCCATCCTCCAGGAGAAACTCGAAGCTGATCAACAGGTGATTTCCGGCGAATGTCGAGAGGGACAAATAGGGGGAATCGCCAAAGCTGGTGGGCCCCATGGGCAGGATCTGCCAGAAACTCTGACGGAAATCCGCCAACCAATCAATAAACCGGATGGCCTCCCCCCCCAACTCACCGATCCCATACGAACCCGGGAGAGAAGTCGGATGCAAAAGTATTCCGCTTTGGCGCTGTTTCACAGAGGTATCACCACGAAGGACACAGAGGACACGAATTTCGAAGCACGAATCAAATCAAGAGTCAGTTAACCCGTTATGAATAGACCAATCCGGTACTCATAGTCGATTCAAATACCTCTGTTTTCGACTGATAGGGATCCGGAGTGCGGCGCCCTGCGCCGCTGCGGAATTGCGGAGAGCACAACACCATGCCTGACCTGTACCCACATTTCGGTGCGGGACGAGCCCGCATAGATCACACTTTTTCTACTGCGCGGAAGGATGTCACACCAAATCAAGGAGTTATCCCAATGGGTCGACCTCTACATGTGTCCACATGCCTTCGCCCGCCCCATTGGGATAACTCCTTGATTTGGCGCAACCTCCATCCGCTCGTGACGAAATAGTGTGATCTATGCGGGCTAGAGAATGGTAGAAATCGGGCATCAGGCAGCGATCGAATCCCTGCCCCAGTGGACCGCGAAGAACTTGTCCAGTTTTTTCGGCGGCTGCTCCCAGGCCGTGCCGCTGGAACCTTGATTTCGGGAATGACGGGCACTACGGTCATTCCCGAAATAGTTTGCGGTAATAATTCTATTTGAAGATCTGAAACGTGAAACGAGCCTACAAAGTCATCGGGTTTCTGGTCGCCTGTGTTGCCCTGGTCGTAGTTGGATTAATTCCCGGAGAAAATATTATCGCGGCCGACTCATCACCTGATGAATCCTACACACTTGACGGCGTAGCCCGGTTCGCGATGGAGGTAACCGCGCTATGCGAGTTCACTCTGGGCGTCTGCCTTGCCTTCGGCATTTGCTACTGGAACAGACGGAAAACAGAACAATTGGCTGGTGCAGTCGGCGAAGACGCCGCGGCACAGCCATGACGTTAGATCGGAGAAGAATGGAGCCAAGCATACACATGACCAAGGTTTGGTTTGATGAAGACATGATCGAATTGAAGATCGACGTGTCCGATGGGACGTCCATGGTCTCAACCAAAGTGTATGTTGGGTACGACCCACTTGATGAATCCGTCCGGGATTTAGACGTGTTCAAGACTCACGTGCACGGCGGACTTCTCGACATCCGGTTCGGTGAGTTTGGGCCGGAGTGGGCAAGCGGAGCATTCCATGCACGGTTCCATTTTCCGAAACCTGGCAGGTTGTTCATCACCTGCAAGCTTCAGTCGGAGTTCGCCGACTTCGCGAAGAAGAACGTTGCCAGCGAGGCAACGCTCTTCCTGCAAACGGAGCCTGATCTGCTGGACAATTTCATTCGTGAACTGAAATCGCTGAGTGCAAAAAGAAACGACGAAGCCCATCTGGAGGCGATCTAACAAGATGAATGGACACATACTTGCCAAAGCCGCGCTTCGCTTGCTTTGACAAGATGGTCATTCACAACGTTCACGCCATGGCGACTTGCTCATCGATTTGCTGGAAACTAGACTGGCTGGCTGGATGGATGCCAGAGCCTATCGATTCCGAGGTTCGCGCTGTGATTCTGGAAGGTGAAGTCATCGAAGACTATCCCGAGGACGCGAGAGGACACAGTTGCCTGATGATCGGGCAAGGAAGTAGCAAGGAGTAGCCATGGCCATCACCACCATTACTGCGAATCCCGCACGCCTGACCGAACCGGCAGAGCACCCGCCCGGAGAGATCTGCAGATATGGAGTCGGGTTTCCCTTCCAGGTTGCGCCGCGGCTCGCCGCGGTCCTGTGCTGCCTCCGCAACGAGGGCTATCCGGCGGGCGATTTCGAAAACGGCAGTGACGTCTTCCTGTTCGACCGCCTGGACGGAATTGATCCCGCCGGTGCCATCCCTATTGTCCGCAACGACACGTACGTCGACACCAGCGGGCAGCGGCGCATCGCCATTCACTACCCGATCGTCGGCGGATTCGTGCCGCTAGGCGCATTGCGGGAGGACGGGCGGCCCCACCCCCACGCGGGAACCGGATTCGGGCTCAGCGAGATCCTTGATTTTCCACTGCTGGGCAAGGGGCACTACACCAAGACGCATAAGCTCACGAAAGCCATCTACCGCACGATGCTCTACCAGTTCTCGTACGACACGCGCTTCTTTCTGATCAATGACACGGATGTGTACAACCTGGACGATCCGCTTCGCGCATCGGACTCCGGTTCCGAGTGGCCGATCCTGAAGCCGGGACTCAAACAGGGAATTCCGGATGGCGACGACCTGTTGTGCCCGGTCGACGCATCCACTGGCGATATGCACATCGTGAACCGGCCGCAATCCGTCGGCGTGGGCCGGTGGCGGCGGCACGGCGACCGGTGGGGGCCGGTGTCCTACGTGCCGATCGAACATCACGGAGAGAAACAGTGCTGGATCGAGCCGAGCCTGGTGCGCGACGTGGACGGTTCGCTTCTTTTCACGGCCCGGGGATGCTTCGGCGATTTGAACAACCTGATTCGAATCTGGCGCAGTACCGACAACGGCGAGTCCTGGGAGATCGCCATAGAGAATGACGGAGCCCGGGGGCAGGCGCCGGTCACCATCAACCAAGCAGCCGACGGAACGCCGTACCTCGTCTGCAACAAGCTGGATCACGAGCGGGACTGGCTGATCGTCTATCCGCTCAACGACGAGCGAACCGGTCTTCTGCCGGCGATCACCGCGCGCAATGCGCTCGCCGATTTCGGCCCGCCCCCGACGGGCCCCGTCTGGTTCATGGATCATTCCATGGGCGAGACCCTGCGCCTGGGCAACGGCGACTGGCATCACATTCTCAGCTACCGCAACATGGACCGGGGCGAACACGCCGGGAGCGGTCCCCCACGTTGCTCCGGCCAGTACCTGGAGGAAATCGTGTCCGACGCCCCGGCCCAGCCGGTCTGGCGATTTGACCCGGGATCATGAAAGGCGTGGATGAGCCTCGCCCAAAGGGTTGCCGAGTCTATGATCGGATAACGTGCGAACAAGACCACCTGACTCCCTCCTTCGTCGGGAGCAGGTGATGGTTGCCGTTGTGCTGGACGAGAACGAACGGTGACTCGGGCGAGATTGGATTTCGGATACTCGTGCTACGTATGATACACAACGGCGTAGTATTGACTATGGTCAGGCATAGTATTGACTATCGACATCAATAGTATTGACTACGAATCTATTATGTCGCCACAATGACGATCAATGCGGATTGCACAACCAAAATCTGGTCGTGCCGAGCTGATGCGCGCACAACAGATTCGCCGTTCTCAGGTTGTGTGCCCGCACGGAAGAGACCAGAGAGCGCATTGCGGCGAGACTCAAATCCCAAGCCCCAAATCCCAAACAAATTCGAAATCTCAAGTTCCAAGCTTCAAACAGAGTGAGTCTGCCAATGCTCCAGCGCCTGACAGAGCACAGCACACCCGACCGGACGCGGACGCTTGATGCACTCGGCGTCGGCAAACCTGATTTCCGCGTGTATTGAACCAGGGGTGCGAATGTGTTTGAGAATTCGGATTTGGAATTTGTTTGGGACTTGGGATTTCACCAATTACAGGCGGAGACGCCCGATTTGCCCAAGCGCGAAATACCTCGCTTTGCAATCCAGAAGCTATACACCGTCGGGGAACAAGAGGCAGCTCACGGGCGCACTGCCGTGCGCCGGAGATACTAACCGCGACAGCAATCGATCCATCGTCTCGCGCCTTCGTGCACCGCCTTCGTCTTGCGATGCGGACAACGAATCGGAGCACGAAGAGGGTGCACGAAGACGGGGCACGATTTTCAGTGAAATGAGTGACCATCCTGATTCAGCCTTCACTCTGTCATTGGACATTGGGTCATTTGTCATTCATTCGGCATTGGGTCTTCCGTCATTCGTCATTCTTTCCTCGGGCCAGCCCCCCATCACATCCTGCAGGTCGGTTACAAAAGGATAATCCCCCGCCCAGACCAGTCCCGCCAGGTAGAGCCCCCGATAGGGCTTCCTTTTCCCGGCGCGAAGGCCGGACTTTCCCGCGGTGATCTGTGAGTGGCTGATGTACCAGCGATCGCCGTCCCGGAAAATATTCGAGCAGTGCCAGGGACCCATGACTTGAAACGGGCCGAAATGAAACGGGTCGTCGCCGATGGCGTACTGCCAGCCCCAGAAGTACAGGACGAACAGATAGAACTTCCCGTTGCGCTCGATGACGCGAGGGACTTCGAAGCCGGACGGGCCGACCAGCGGATCGGGTATGCCCTGGGTTGTGATAATCGGGCCGTCATCCTGCCAGTGAATCAAATCCTGAGATGAAGCCACGCCGATGCAATCGTCACCGCGTTTGTTGTAGGTGCAGTAGTACAGGATGAACCGGTCCTGGTACCGGATCACCCACGGACTGGTGCAGAACCGGGGGCCGGCGTCCTCGGCCCAGCCCGACCATGTGGGGCTCGGCGTGAAGATGGACGTGCGATCGTCCGGAACTTTCCGCCAGGTCCAGAGGTCATCCGAGACTGCAAGACAGAATCGGCGGCCGGCTCCTTTCCGGGGCATGGCCTGAAAGAACAGGTACCACTTCCCATCGTGTTCGATGACCGAACAATCCCCCAACTGGAAATGGTCCAGCGCGCCGGAGGGGCCTGCATGAAGGATCGGGTCGCGGGTCGTCCAGGTCAGGAGATCCTCGGATGTGGCATGGTACATGGCATGGTTCGGACATTCACAACAGCCATAGAACATGTGCCAGCAGTCGGGACCACGTACGATTACGTGTGCGTTTACGCCGTTTTCGGGCGAATACAACAGCTTGAATGCGCAGGGTTGATCGAATATCTCTTGTTTACGTGGTGTGGTCGTGATGGGGATACCTCCCTGTACAAGATCTGGGTCACTGGGTGAGCTGTTGCAGAAAAGGTTCCAGACTGTCGTCATCGCGGGGCGCGAATTCGTACTTGGCGAACAAATCAAGATAGAATCGAAGCCACTTCAAGTAGGCCGAAGTTTCCGAAGCTGCCACCCGGGCGCTTTTGAGCGCGGGTACGTAAGCATCCTGGAGTTAGGGGCGGAATTCGCTTCATTTGCAATCATCAACCTTCGACGTCCATTACGCGAAAAGCGTCAATAATACGAGAACAAATGAAAAGACCGAATCAATTTTCTAGCCTTTTCAATGCTCTGAAGAATAATAGCGACAAAAGTAACCAATAACTTGTTCGCCTAACTTCAGACTTCAACTATGAAAACAATATTACCAGTCCTTGTTACGATTCTCACCGGAGTCGTTTTATTTGCATGTTCACGCAAAGATTCCGCCGACATGAAACCTTCTAGTGAGTCCGCCGATACCGTCTTCACCGGTGGAAGGGTATATACCCTGGACGCGACCCACCCGTGGGCGGAGGCTGTCGCGGTCAAAGAAAACAAGATCGTCTATGTCGGCGACGCTGCCGGTGCCAAGGCCTTCGTCGGGGATGTCACCAAGGTCATTGATACCACGGGCAATACGGTCATGCCGGGCTTCATCAGCGCCCACGACCACCTCATCGCGTCCAGTTGGACGTCTTTGGGTGTGAATCTCTACGACGCCAAAGATAAGGCTGAGACCCTGAAGCTGATCAAGGAATATGCAGACGCTCACCCGGATGAGGAGATCATCCGCGGAATCGGATGGGTGGCCGACAAACTTGGCGGCCCCCCCACGGCCAAGGACCTCGATACGGTCGTCCCCGACCGGCCCGCCATCCTGCTCGATTTCACCATCCACGATGCCTGGCTGAACACTTCCGCGCTCAAGGCCGCCAACATCACCAAGGATACACCCGATACCCTTCCCGGGGTGACCTACTGGGTTCGCGACGGTGAAGGCAATCCACTCGGTGCGGCCATAGAGATTCAGTGGATGCAGGCTTACATCGACATGGGCGCTTGGGATGCCGAAAACATGGTCCGCCAAAGCGCCGATGAGCTGTTCACCATCGCCGCTCAGCATGGCACCACCGCCATCCTCAACCCCGGCATTGTCACGCCCAACGTGAAGGACACCCACGGTGGCATGGAGCGCGACTTCGAAGCCTCCATCGAATTGCTCTCCGAGTGGGAAAGGGAAGGATCCCTCAAGCTTCGCGTTCAGGCTTTGCCCTTTTTCAAGAATGCCAAAGCCGATCCCGACAAGTTCGTCGCTTTTGCCTCACGCATGCATAAGAAATATCAAGGCGATATGCTCCGGTGCGACTTCGTGAAGATCCACCCGGACGGTAACTGGAACGCCCAGGTCTCCCCGCACCTCGAGCCCTACAGCACCGGCAAGCAAGGAGCCTTCAACATCGACCCCGAGAAAATGAAGGCGGTCACTCTCGCCGCTAACAAGGCCGGACTTCACACCATCATTCACACCGATGGCAGCGCCACCGGCCGCGCTGCCGTCGACGCTTTTGAAGCTGCGATCCAAGCCGGCTACACCGACACCCGCAACGCGATCCATCACTTCACCTGGTTCCACCCCGATGACTATGACCGCGTGGTGAAGTACAAGATCCCAGTCAACGCGACCCCGAACTTCTACAACGACTGGTCCAACCAACGTGAAGATTCCTACCGCCTTCTCGGCAAGGAACGCACGGAATCCCAGTTCGGACGCTACACCGATCTACCGAACGATGGCGTGAGCGTCAGTATCTCTGCCGACGTTCCCAGCACCCAGCCCAGCATGCAGGCACCACTGTTCTGTGTGGAAGGTGCGGTGACCCTGATGGACCCCACCCGCCCCGGCGAGTCAAAGCCATTCCCGGAAACCCGTAAGCCGATGACCGTCGAGCAGGCCATCCGCGCCGTCACCATCGACGCCGCCTGGCAGTTGGCCATGGAAGACAAAATCGGCAGTCTGGAGGTTGGCAAGCTCGCCGACATCGTCGTGCTGGACAAGAATCCTTTCGAGGTCGAGTCGACCGAGATCGAGAGCATCGACGTCGTCTACACCATGATGGACGGTCGGTTCACCCACAAACCGGGCGTCAAGGAGATCGAGCCTGAGTCACGTGACGAGTTCCTGGGAACCGGGGAATACACTGCCAAGTCTGCGTCGATGACTTCACCTTCGAAAGAAGCTGAACTGGCGGCGATCACCGCGTCAATGCGATTTGCAAGTAAATACTGCTGCGGAAAGTGCGCCAATTCCTCGTCTTCCTTCTACGATACCTTGAAGAGGGGGGCGCACTCTTTCGTTCAGTGACTCTACCGCGCGGCATCATGTTGTTCCTAGCCCGCATGTCTCACACTTTTTCGTCGCGAGAGCGTGGAGGTTGCGGCGTATTACAGACTTAACGCGATGTGCCGGGCGCAGACGTGTAGACACACTTCAAGATCGGCACATCGCGTTAAGTCTGTAATACGCCGTGACATCCGGGCTCGTAGTAGAAATAGTGTGAGACATGCGGGCTAGTTCGTCGAGTCATTTTTCGGCCCACAGAAAATGAAAATTTGCCAAAAAGGCGAACAAGGCGGTGGAGATCAATCCCCGACCCGTCGTGGAGTTGACGCGTGAGGCCAGATCGCACATCATCCATTCAACCCATCCGCGCTCTCGGTCGGCGATGACTCACCCATAACGTTAGGTGCGAAGACCACAACTACTGGGTCTATCGGTGTTGGCACCTGTCTGGTCGCAAGCTGGTCTCCACCGACGACAAATTCAGTTTCCCCCGGGCTGTGTGGTTCACGCACAAGCCGAATCACAGGATCGTCCCCGATGATCTATTGACGAAGATCATGGCAAATTACCCTGAACTCACACTAGAAGGAAAGGAACGGCCGAACCATGGCATGGTGCGGCCGCGCTAACGCGCGCCGCAAGCGCTTTTTGTCGGCATATCAAAGTGGCATCGTAAGAGAGCGAGGGAAGAGCCGAGCCCCATCCTCCCATCACCCGGGCTCTTTTTGTTCTTTTCAGTTCGTAGTGCAGAATCCTGCTCACCACCGAACAAGTTCGGTGGGGTCCGGATCGTGGCAGGCAAGCATAGAGTCTTGGTTGAAGGGCCGCCGTGTTGTGGGCCCCGGCGCAAAGCGCCGCACTCCATGCATTTTCCTCCGGGTTGGTTACGGCTTAGCTGCCTTCACGATCTTCGCGGTGCCCTAAACTCGTCCGAAAGCGAGGTGGAACAGGCTGGACCTGAAAATCTGTCCCAGCCCTTCCGCCTCGATAATAGACAACTGAAAATGGCCCCGGAACTGGCTTTTCCCCTTTCTTCGCTTCGAGATCCCCAGGAGATATCCCGGCAGTTCCGTGGAACGTTTGAGTGATATGATGGAGTCGGAATCTCCGTTCTGGTGGTACAACCCATCTCCCCGTTGAGTCAGCGACTCCACCCGGCCTTCCAGCACACAGATCATCGCGGAAACGTCATGGAAATCGAGTTTCACTGTGACCTTGTTTTCCCAGTCAAAGGTTGCCGGCACGCGTTGCCCGTTCACGACCCGCGATGCCGACTTCTGGCATGCCATCTCCATGAAATAGCAGTTGTATCGGTCACCCGGGCATTCGTTGAGGCGCAGATCCAGACGCAGCGCCATCCCCTTTCCGCTGCGAATCGGGTGATAGAATGCCAGGGTTTCACGAAATCCACTCGCGGGTCGCTCTTCCAGTAGGGTTGTCTCTTCCATCGTCTTCTTTCCTGCCCGATGACCTAGAAAGGTTCGGAAGCGCTCGCCGCTTCCACGGTTTCCGGTTTGTCTCCGGGCGACGAGGAATCGGGCCCGGGCTCGGTTTCCTTGTCACGCTTGCCGACAAATTGAATCCGGTTGACCCAAACCTTGTGGCGGCTTCGCTTTTGACCCTCCTGGGACTCCCACTGCTCGAAGTGAAGGCGACCCTCGATCACAACACCGGATCCCTTGGCCAGATACTGCGCACAAATCTCCGCCTGGCGATTCCAGGCCACGATATTCGTGAAGCAGACCTGCTCGACCCGCACACCATCTTTCGAGGTGTACGCGTCCGATGTGGCAAGGCTGAATTCGCATACGTTTTTCCCCGCCGGCGTCTGGCGAAGTTCCGGATCGCGGGTAAGATTTCCCGAAAGAACGACTACGTTTAGACATGTCATTATACTATCTCCCAATAGGATTCTTAATCACACTGGCTCGGCCATGCCGGCTACCGGCAATCGAGGCTCGAGCCGGTTCGGCGGTAGGTAAAACGTTCGAACAGCTTGCCGTGAAACAGTTCAAGCCGGGTCTCGCTGGCGATGAATCTCTGAAACCAGATCTCGGGGACGTCATAAAACTCATAGGTCTCCCCGGACCGGCAAATCACCGACAGCGTCTGTATATATGAGTCATACTTCGCCGAGGTAAATGCAGGATCCCCCTCAAGAAGAATCACCTCGTCTTCTTTCCATTGCTGAAAGATCGGCTCGCCTCCAATCAAGCAGGAAAACGAGGAATCCGCCATTGCGATTCCGAGCACGCACAGCACCACTCTCACACACTTTCTCATCTCTCTTCTCCTCACATTGACGATGCCAAACTCGCTTCAACATCGCTGGTAAGAGCGCTATAGGCAGAGGATGTGCCAAGCGGAACAATTGGAGAAAAAAATGCTTTAACTTCCTAAACGCCAGGAAGTTGCAATTTTGCACAAAAAAATGTGACTCAGCGAACCTCTTCAATGAAGGTTGCAAGATCACAACCCCGGTTTCATGCCGGGAAGCGCAGCCGGCAAGACCTGCAGGGTGAAGAACGATTGTCCTGCCCGGTTTCGTCAGGCAGGCACAGGGCGAGCCTGCTGTACGCCCGGGCATTCCCTGACCACTAACTCAAGGGCGGGGAAACGGGTGCGACGGCCTCGAAGTTCGTTGGCATTCCGGGTTGAGCGACATGATGACCCACGGCAACGCCCATTCCTTTCAAGATCTTGTTGACAATAAACTTTCCGACAAAGAGACGAAAAAAGCCGTAGGAGATTGGAAGACTCACAAGAAAGCCGGCGATTCCCCCGGCCACCTGAAATGCTGTCACGTTTTGAACTCCCGAAACGGCCAGAACAATCCCAATGAGCCCTCCCGCTACCGCACCGGCAATGAATCCACAGAGGGTGGTACAAATGAAGAACAAAAACCATCCGAGCAAGTAATCTGATTCTTTGAGCAATTGGTTATTCATCACATTCCTTTCGTTTCCGTCACAATAACGAGGCACTTGCGCAGGCGACGAAGTTCATCACGCAGTTTTAGTGCCAAAGCTTCCCGAAGGTTACCTCGTCAATTGTTGAAACATCGCACGGTTGAGTTTCAGCCCGCTCCGGGAGGCGCTCTCCGGCCACGGGTACCATGCATCGGGAATCTTGAATTTCGGAAGAGTCTCCCGTAGCGCAAGCGCCGCCTCGGCGGGATCCAGTTCTTTCCCCTCGCTCTTAACAAAGGCCACCGGCCGCTTCCCGAATTCCGGGTGGTCGACGGCAACGACAACCGCCGCCTCCACCCCGGGAAGATCGCAAAGCGCGGACTCTACTTCCTCGGGATAGATATTTTCGCCGCCGCTCACGAACATGTTGTCCTTTCGCCCGATGACCGACAAAGATCCATCTTCTGAGAGATCACCAAGATCTCCGGTCGCGAACCAACCTTCTGCGTCGAACGGACGAACCAACTCCCCGTTGTCAACATATCCGGCGAACAGCGTAGCTCCCCGGACCATGATCTCGCCCTCCGACGAGATCTTCACTTCTCCATACGTAAGTGCTTTTCCCGATGTACCGCGGTTCTGCGGGGGCGTATCGAGTCCTTCCGTTGTGACCTGGGACGCCATCTCGGAGAGACCATAGGTCATGAACACCGGCACCCCGGCTTTGCGGACGCTTTCGAACAGCGAGGCAGGTATCGGTCCCCCACCCGCCAGCACCACGCGGAGTTTTCGCTTTTCGCGCCAACCCTCCCGTTCATCGAAGAACCTGCGTAACTGCGTCGCTACCATCGACACGTGGGTGGGGTCATGCAAATAGATCGCGTCGACGAGTGAGTCCGCCGAGTTTGGGAATACGATGGTGGCCCCGGCAACACAACATCGAAACACGACGCCCAGGCCCGACACATGATGCAGAGGGAGGGAGAGTAACCATGAATCCTTGGATCGCAACGGAAGGTTTCGGTTGGACCCCAGCGCGCTGTAATAATGATTCGCGACCGAGTGAAGGACGGCCCTGGCCTTTCCGCTGCTGCCGGAAGTGAACACAACGGTTGCCGGATTCTTCAGATCGATCACCGCCGGCTCCGCACCGGCGGGCACAGACGAAAAGAGTCCAATCACACTGGCCACTGCAATCGCGGGGCGCCGTGATCCCTCATCACCATCAGCGGAAATTGCGGCAATCGCTCCCACGCGATCCATGAGACCCTCCACCGCTTCCGGAGGAATTCGAGAATCGATCGGGCAGGCGACGATTCCTTTTCTTAGCATTGCGAACAGGATAATGACGATCCGCCAATCGTTTGGCAGCAGGATGGCGACGCGCTGACCCTGCGTCCATCCGAGTACGGACAGGCGATCCGCAGTTGCGGTCACCAGCTGCTCCGCCTCGGAAAACTTCAGATTCCCGTCCGGACTGACGAGAAAGTTCTCTTCCGGGGAAATCTGCGCCGCTTCCCAGATTGGACACTTGATTTCAGCCACCGCTAAGTTCCTCTCCTATATTCTCGCGAATCGAAAATCCCATGGCATCCATTTCCTCCAAATCCCACTCCCACCCTGACGGGGAAAAGCGGGGAACCAACGTATCTTCTTTCAACACCCTGTGTGTATCAAGTCCACAGGATACCCGATCTCCCCCGAGGAACGCAGCCAGTTGCGCCAACGCCAGCATTCCCAGCCCCGACTCGTACAAAGAACTCACCACCGGTTGTGCTCCGCACTCTATGGCCTTGCGTCCAAACATGATCGCGGCCGAAATTCCGCGTAATGCGCCTGGTTTGAGCACCATGGCCGCGGGAGTAATGCCGAGTTCAAACGCGGCCTCTCCCATTTCCTGCACCGTTTCGTCCAGGGCTATCGGCACGTCCGTTCGCTTCGCAAGCTCCGTCAATTCGCTGATTTCGCGAAGGGGTTCTTCCACGTATTCAACAATGCCAGGCGGAAGTCCCTCGCAAAAGGCAGTCGCCTCCGCCAGGCTCCACCCCCGGTTTGCATCCAATCGGAGCTTCATCTCCGGCGGCAACATATCGGCGAGACTCCGGATCCACTCCCTCTCCCGATCCACTTCCCCCCGGCCAACTTTGCACTTAATGACACGCATTCCATTCGCCGCCCATGTCGCCGGCTCCGCCTCCGAAGGCATGAATAACGACGGCAGCAGTCCGTTGACGAAAATTTTTCCGGACGAATCCTCCGAGAGAAGATTTCGAAACCCGCGATTCCGTCCGGCCAGAAGATTCAGGCAGGCGGTCTCAAGTCCGAACAGGACAGATCGCGTTGCGGCCGGAAAAATGGTTGCCAGGCTGCCGGACAGGATTTCATCCACATGGATCTCGCGCGTCGGGAGTGAAGAGGGAATTCTTCGCAACGACCTCTCCGCATCCGCCGTACATTCCCGGGTGTACCCGGGATGCGGGGAGGCTTCACCCCATCCGATGTCACCTGTTTCCGACTCGCAACGAATCACGAAGCCCTCGCGTTCCACCATTGGGACTCCGCCGACTTCGAGCGAACCCAGAAGGGGAAGCCGGTATCGGAAAGACTTTATGGTATGAAGTTGCAAAGCCGCTCGATACGAGAATCTGTGAACAATGCGGGCTAGCTACTCAAGACCCATGCGAGGGAAAAAACGACGCTGTAGATCAACAGCAGTTTTGCGGTTTTGCCCAGCACCGGATTCAGAACTTTCCCTTCCGTGTGTTTGAAAACTTTTCGAATTGCCGGAAGCGCACCCACGATCAGGACGAGGGAGGAGAGAGCCGCCGCATGATACCACGCCAGCCAGACCACCAGAACCAGGGGTACCGCCGCGCTGATCAGAATGCAGAATAGGTACTCGACGCGCGCAAACAGCGCTCCGAACCGGACCGCCAGCGTCATCTTCCCTGCCGCACGGTCACCTTCCATATCGCGCAGATTGTTTACTACGAGGATCGCGACCGACAGCAGTCCCGGCGCGAGGCCCGCAACCAGGACCGGCCACGTCACCGTTCCGCGCTGAATGAAGTAGGTCCCGCCGACCGCGACCGGCCCGAAAAAGGCAAAAACAAACAGATCCCCGAGCCCGAGATAGCCCAACGGAAACGGACCCGCGGTGTACAGAATACCCGAGAGAACCGCGGCAACCCCGATTACCGCGATCGGCCATCCGGCGACCCCCACCAGGTATGCGCTCACCAGGCCGGCCAGGACAAAAACGAAGAGGGTCGCCCGGAGCATTCCGGTCGGCGTCACCAGTCCCGCCTGGGTTACCCGCAGCGGCCCCTCGCGTTCCTTCGTGTCCGCCCCTTTCTGAAAATCAGAATAGTCGTTGGAAAAGTTGGTTCCGATCTGGATGAGGAGCGCGCCGGTCATTGTGGCAACGGCCGCGAGCCAGTGAATGGATCCTTCCCCGTAGGCGAGTGCAAGTCCCACCATGACCGGCGCGATGGAGGCCCAGAGTGTCTTGGGGCGAATCGCCAGGAGCCAGATGCGCGCCGGCGACAGCTCTTCAGGGTCTTCACGCATGTCGCTTGCCTCCGGCACTGAATGTCGAATGCGGAATGACGAATTGATCGGAAGCGAAAATCATTTAGAAACTGTCCTTGCGGGATCGGATTTCAGCAAATACCCGGGCATCATCCGCATCTTCCAGTCCAAGCGACGCTTTCAATTCAGGCTCGTCGCAACGCAGGAACGGGTTCGTCTGTTTTTCTTCACCGATCGTGCTCGGTATGGTGGCCTTGCCCTCGCTTCGAAGCGACTTTGCCTGTTGCCGTCGCTTCTTCAATGCCTCGTTTTCCGGATCGATGCTCACGGCAAAATCCAGGTTGCTCAACGTATACTCATGCCCGCAGAATATCAGCGTCTCGTCGGGCAACGCCCGGAGTTTCGTGAGCGACGTCCACATTTCGGCGGGTCCCCCTTCGAACAGGCGGCCGCACCCACAGGCGAACAGCGTGTCGCCGCAAAACAGGATTCCGTTCTCCGCGCTATAGTAAGACGTGTCGCGCATCGTGTGCCCGGGGGTTTCGAACACCTGGAACTTCAGGGGGCCCACTGAAGCGATCTCCCCTTCTGTGACCGGGATATCTATCTCCACGTCGCCGCCGCCGCCGGGCCCGATGACTTGCGCCCCGGTAGCCTTTTTCAATTTCGGAATCCCCGCAACATGATCCCCATGAAAATGGGTGGCGACAATCCATCCGGGTTCGATTGAATTCGCCCGGAGCACTTCGAGCACCGGATCCGCATCGCCGGGATCAACCACCGCCGCGCCACCGCTCCAGTCGAGGAGGTAGATGTAATTCTGCATGCAGGCGGGAATCAGGGTGACGGATAGGTTCGCGAGTTGAATTTTCTGACAGGTCATAGGCCCATAATTATCGTTTCCACGGACAATTGAAAGTTCATCGTGCAGGAACCGTGGCACGGCGCCTCCGGCCCGTGTCGGAACAGGAGTAGAGCGGAAGATACGAACCCGAATAGCACTACCCAAAAAAGCGCTAAAACAAGGGCAGATCAGGACGAGATACGCTGGGATGAAGTGACGAAGGACCCAATGCCTGGCCCTGCGCCTGCGCACAAACCCAGGCGGGACAACTGCAGTTGTGCTTCCGCGCAAAATTGGGCACCTATTTCGGCCGCCTTCGGCGCACTCCAAATTGAGCGCATCCAACGTGCCTGGTATGCCGACCGCAGCGGTACGTGCCGAGACCCCTGAGCAACCAGGATATACTCGTCCAATGTACACATATTTGTGGAACGATGGCCTGGTGATCAGACACCCGTGCTACGAAAAAGTGCCGACTTGAGTGGTTTAATACGCTAGAGATTACAAATCATGCGAGAGATTCCGGACAAACCATTGGCAGCGATGATCGGATTGCTGCCCCTTCCGGGTTCCCCGCAATACGGGGGCGACGATGTGCGAATCGTCGAGCGCGCCCTGGAGGACCTGGAGTTCTATCGCGCGGCCGGGGCGGACGTGATCGTGCTGGAGAACAGCCATGACGTTCCCTATATCAAACCGCCGCTTCCGGAGGCCGCGGCCGATCTGGCGGAGCACATCGCGCACGAATGCAGGAATCGATTTGCCGGACCGATCGGGATCCAGATGCTGGAGGCGGCGAACGAGATGGCCTTTCTGATCGCCCGGCGCGCTGGTCTCGATTTTCTGCGCGTGGAGGGATATGTATTTGCGCATGTCGGCACTGCAGGAATCATCGAGGGAAGCGCGGGAAAACTGCAACGGCTACGCGCCGGGGAAAACGCGGGCGGAATCCGATTTTTCGGAGACATCAAGAAGAAGCACTGTGCGCACGCGCTGACGGGGGACCTGGATATCGTGGACGAGCTTCGCCAGGCCGAATTCTGCCTGGTGGACGGTGTAATCGTTACCGGTTCACGGACCGGCAGCGCCCCCGATCCAGCCGAAGTACGGCGCGTTCATGAAGCGGCATCGGTGCCGGTCTGGATCGGGTCCGGCATGACGCCTTCAAACATTGGAAATTACATCCAAATCTCGGACGGATATATCGTAGGGTCAACCTTCCGGGAAAACGGCGAATTTCTCGGCGAACTCCAGCCGGACAGGCTGGAGGAGTTCATGAGGGCCTTTCGGGAGGCCCGGGGCTGGTAAGGTGAGACTACGGAGCGCGGAGCTCAGTTGCAGCCGCAACCACCGCCGCCGCCGCCACCGCCACCGCCACAGCAACCACCGCCGCTGGAGGCCTGGAGGTCCTCATCGAGGGGAACCCGGCCCAGTTCGAAGGTCAGTTGAACGTGCTTGCTTACCGATTCCTGCACCTGGCCCATTTGCTGACGGGCGTCGAGGAATGCGTTTGCAACCTTGTTCTCGAGGAGGAGATCGCGCTCGATTTCAAACTCGCCGATTTCGTCATCCGAGAGGCTTTCGCCGCGATTCTGCTTGCTGACGAGCTTTTCCTGGAGTTCGGTGACGCGCTGATAGAGCCCGCGCGCTTCGGGATCATTCATGAAGGCGTCAATCGCGCCGAGCATTTCAGAAAAATGCGGCTGATCAACGATGGTTTGACAGAGTTCTTTGACTTTCTGAATGACCGGTGTTTCTTGCGCTGTGAGTTCGATCGCCATTATTTACCTACCTTATATTCCTAGATCCGACAGGAAATGGCCGGATTTGTTCAGTCCGGCATTTAGAGTTAACGGGGTTACACTAGCATAATGCTGACCAATCGCAACATGTTTTGACGGGTACCAGACACCGGCGGAGAACCGGTTTTAAACCAGCATCCCTGCGATGCTTGCGGTAATAAAGCAGGCGAGGGTTCCGGCCACCAGGGACCGGAGCCCCATTTCGCACAATACCGTACGACGGTTTGGCGCCAGCACGCTGATCCCCCCGATCTGGATCCCGATCGATGCAAAATTTGCGAATCCGCAAAGCGCATAGGTCGCGATGATGATCGATTTCTCGTCCGTGATAGTGCCGTCCGCCTTAAGCTGGGAGAAACTCGCGTAGGCATAGAACTCGTTCAAGGTCGTCTTCTCGCCGAGTAGTTGGCCGACGCTCATGAGATCGGGGCCGGAGACCCCCAGAAGCCAGGCAACCGGCGCAAAGAGAAGTCCGAGGATGTATTGAATCGAGAGCGTCTCGTAGTCGCCGTCGGTGGCGGAGGATACCACCTCATTCAGGTGCGTCCACGAGCCGACCCAGGAGGTAATCGAGTTCAGCAATGCGATGAACGCGATGAACACCAGCAGCATTGCTCCCACATTGACGGCCAGTTTCACGCCCTGCGTAGTCCCGCCGGTGATGGCATCCAACAGGTTGCTGCCCATGCGATGGCGGGGAAACATCAACTCGCTGTCGATTTCATCGGTCTCCGGCAACATGATTTTTGCCACCACCAGCGCGGCGGGAGCGGAAATGATGGATGCAACCAGCAGATGGGTGGCAAAGAACTGCCGCAATTCCGGATCCTCCCCGCCGAGGAAGCTGACATAGGCAACCAGGACCGCTCCCGCGATCGTTGCCATTCCCCCTGTCATCAGGGCCAGGATTTCGGAACGGGTCATCTTGTCGAGATACGGCTTTACCACCAGGGGCGCCTCCGTCTGCCCGACGAAGATGTTCGCTGCCGCACTGAGACTCTCCGCCCCCGACAGTCGCATCGTGCGCTTCATGAGCCAGGCGAACGCGTACACGACCCACTGCAGGATGTTGAGATAGTACAGAACGCTGGTGAGCGCGGAAAAGAAGACAATGGTGGGCAAGACCTGGAAGGCCAGGATATGTCCCAGCGACTCGGTGTCCGTGATCAGCGATCCGAAAAGGAATGCTGACCCGGTGGTGGTAAAATCCAGGATCTTGATGAATCCCCTGGAAACCAGCTCCACCGCGGCCCGAATCCATCCGACCTTCAGCATGGCCACTGCCAGAACCAGCTGCAGGGCGGTACCGGAGGCGACAAGTTTCCACGGAACACCTTTGCGATTTGCGCTCAGCAACCAGGCGATTCCCAGCATCGCCACAATTCCAATGAAACCCCGGAAAATGTCCATGCGGTAGATTCTCACGGGTCGGGTCGGCCCGTCCATTGCTTTTGCCGTGAAGCCGTGGCAAAGTCCGGCACGCTAACAGATGAAAACCTTCCGCTATCTCGTGGGCGCCGCGCTGCTCGCCCTGTCCGCACTGATCCTCATCGGGCTCTCCCTTCCCGGCGAGTGGTCCACGAAGGAAAAGGTCACCGTGCGGGCGCCGGCGGACGAAGTTTTTCCGCTCATCGGAGACCTGAGAAACTGGAAGTCGTGGACGATCTGGTTTGAGCATGATCCGGAAATGAAGGTGAAATGGCATGGCCCGGAAACAGGCGTCGGCTCCGGATATGACTGGTCCGGCACCGATGCGGTCGGATCCGGCACGATCCGGGTGGAGACCTTCGAAACCGGTTCGGGAATCGAATTCCGGTTGGGGATGGACGGAGACAGGTTCATCGCCCAGGGCAAGCTCACGGTCCTCCCGAAGAGTGAAAAGGAAACCGAGGTCACCTGGAAAATGCACGGCGAACTGGGGTATGATCCCTTCGCCCGGTTCAACCGCACCATGCTGGAGTCCGCGGTTCAGGGGACTCTGCGCGCGAGCCTGGACAAGCTGAAGACGGTGTGCGAGCAACTCCCCGAATAGCCGTCACCTCCACCCCGGGGCCGTCGACTTCTTTCGCATTTCGTATCGGAAGCGAAATTTGCTCAATTCATCATGTGCGCGAACCCAATGTTTAAACAATATCCCGGCGGAGGGTATGGTATGGGCGCGTGCGGGAATTGTTGGAGATTCGGTCATGTTTCTTTATGAGATCGATCCGCACAGCGTTGTTCCTGCTCGTGGCGCCCTGGTGCTGCCTTGCACTGCCGGTTGACTACGACCTGATCTACGTGCGGCAGCCGCGCTTCGGTGACAATAGCAACACGACCTGGCCGGAAGTTTTTCATCCGGCGCGAATTGATCCCGGTGCGGACCTGATGCTACGCCACCCGGACGGGAGCGAGGAGGTCCTGGTCGCCGGAGGTGACGGGGCCGTGACCGATCCTTTCCTCTCCTTCGATGCGCAGTGGTGTTACTACGTGCTCTTTCCGAATGTGCAGCAGGGACAGCTGAACTACCAGCGGGATGATCTGCCCTACCAGGGGTGCGACATCTACAGAATCCATCTTGCCACGCGGGAGATCGTGCGCCTGACAGATCAGGAATTCACTCCGAATCTTGCCTCGGGAAACTGGGACGAATCCGATCCACTCAACAATGCGCCGGGGTACAACTATCTTGGATACGGTATTCTGAATCTCGGCCCCTGCCCTCTGCCGGGGGGGCGGGTTGCCTTCTCGAGCAACCGCGACGGATACCTGCCCAACAAGAGTTTTACCTCACCCTGCCTGCAATTGTACGTGATGGACGAGGACGGGCAGAACGTGGTGCGGATCGCCCCGATGAATATCGGAAGCGCCCTTCACCCCACCGTGCTTCAGGACGGACGCTTCATGTTCAGTTCGTACGAGGCGCAGGGACTTCGCGATCGCCGCCTGTGGGGCATCTGGAGCATCAACCCCGACGGGCGCGCATGGCAGCCGATGGTGAGCGCCTTCCATTCGCCCCAGGCATTTCACTTCATGACTCAACTCGGCAACGGGGACGTGATTGTGACGGACTACTACAATCTGAACAACAACGGGTTCGGGGCGTTCTACCGGATGCCATATAAACCACCCCCGGGAACCCCCGCATTTTACAGCGCATACCCTGCGGACAATCCTGCCATCGACCAGACGGTGGGCGGGGGATTTTCCTATCCGTTCAAAATGCCGTTCACACCCTACGGTATGTACTCGATCACTCCTTTCACCCATGGGCAAGACCATGCCGCCCCCGTGGGAACGAACGGAGTCCGTGTCGGGAAGTTCACCCAACCCTCCGCGGCCCCTTCCAACGATCTGCTCTGCGTGTGGACGCCGGGGCCCGCCAATGATCTGAATCGTCCGACACCGGCGCCCTACTACGATTCAGGAATCTACCTCATTCCCGGGGGGGATCCCATAACCGGGGCGCACGAGCTGGTGGAGATCACGAACGATCCCAACTACAACGAGGCATGGCCGCGGGCGGTCGTGCCCTACGCCGCCATCCACGGGATCGCCGAACCGGAGGAGATTCCATGGCTGCCCAATGACGGAACGCTGCACCGGAGTCTGCCGGAAGGGACGCCGTTCGGAATTGTCGGCACCAGCAGTTTCTACAAGCGGGAAAGTTTTCCCGGAAACGTGGTGTCCTGGTCGGACACATTCGACGGGCTCGACGCTTTCAACACTTCCGAGAACGGGCAGAGCGGAAACTGGTCCTCGCAGGGAAGCGATGCGGGCCGCTACAGCAACGCCGACATCTTCGCGGTGCGAATCCTGGCGATGGAGGCCAACACACACCGAAGCTACGGACCCCATGCGGGGCAGCAGTTCTTCAACCATGCCAATGAGCGCCTGCGCATCCTGGGCGAAATTCCGTTGCGGAAATATCATTCTGACGGCTCGCCCGTCCTCGATCCGGAAGGCAATCCGGACACCAGCTTCCAGGCCCGCATCCCCGCCGACACGCCGTTTACATTCCAGATGCTTGATCATGACGGGGCGGTGCTAACTACGGCGCAAACCTGGCACCAGCTTCGACCAGGCGAGATTCGCAACGACTGCGGAGGCTGCCACGCGCACAGTCAGCAGCCGCTCGACATTGCCGACACCCGGGCCGGGCAACCGGAGTACCGGGTGGTTGAACTGACCGATGTCACCACCTGGCTCTCCCGCATCGTCCCCGGGGAAGATTTGACCGTGACCACAAAGCACTCCGCTTCCGTCAATGTTGAATTCTACCAGGATATCCGGCCCATTCTTCAACGAAGCTGCACGCCCTGCCATACACAGAGCGACCCCACCCCACCCGGAAACCTGGTACTGGACGAACTCGCCTTCTACGGCGGCCTTCCAGGAGACTACAAGCGACTGGCGGATGACACCGATGCGCAGTGGGGATATCCTCCCCTCGTAACCGTGGGGGGAAACCCGGTTTGGCGACAGACGAACGCGAGCCGGTACATCCGCAAATTTCAATCCCGGCGCAGCCTGCTGACCTGGAAAGTCTTCGGGAGGCGCATGGACGGATGGACCAACGGGGACCATCCGACCGAGACCACGCCCGGCGATGCGGGCACATTGGTTCCGCCCGGTTCATCGATCAACGAAGCGGATCTGGATTTTACGGGAACCATCATGCCCCCGCCGGGAACGGATCCCGCCTTTGCACCCCGCCTGAGTGAAGATGAGAAGCTCCTGTTTGTTCGCTGGATCGACCTCGGCTGCCCCATCGACACGGCCCAACAGAATGGAAACAGCTTTGGATGGTTCCTCGACGACCACAAGCCGACGCTCACGGTCAGCAGCCCGCGCCCGAATTTCAATCCGGTTCTCACCGAGATCCGTATCGGGGTGGCGGACGCATACTCGGGGATAGATGCAGGATCGCTGTCAGTGATCGCCGATTTTCCCGTAAACGAAACTGCTCCGGGCATTGAACTGGCTGGAATGGGGTCGTTCGTAAACCAGGGAATCTTTTCCATTCAGCTGGTCAAACCGCTGATCAATCTGACGGAAAGCCATGTGACGGTAACGGTATTCGATCAGGCTGGAAACAAACAGGTCGAAACCGTTCGATTCAACGTGATTCCGCCCGGGGAAGATCTCTCCATCGTGCACTTGGATCTGAACACCCTGAGTACAAGCAGCCTGATCCTCAGGTTCAGGGACTCGAGTGCGGACCTGGATCACCGGGTGTTGGCATCGGATGATCTTTCACTCCCCTTGAACCAGTGGACGGAGTGTTCCCAACTCGGCTACCAGGAGGAAGGTAACGATATCAGGCTCATCGAATTCACGGCTCCGGCAGCATCGGCAAGCGGCAGCGCGTTTATTCGTGTCGTAAAGTAGCAAAACACCAGCCGCGTTGTTACGCGACTTAGCGGGTGAGCGATGACACCAGGTTCTCGTGGTTCGGAAATTCCGCTATCAACGTTTCCCGATCCGCCATCTCGAAATCGTGAAAGTCGAAGCCCGGCGCAACGGTGCAGCCGGCGAGCGCATAGCCGGTCGTGTCGGAACATTTCGCCGCAAACCAACTACACGCCGGGACGACGCCGACGAATGATTCTCCCCGGTCCGGATCCGGTCCGATCAATAGCTTCTGGTAACCGCCGCCGTCGGCAAGGATATGCACATCGAGCGAACTTGTGCCGGCATAGAAATGCCAGAGCTCATCCGATTGAATCCGATGGAACGAGGAAAAGTCATTTGAGTCCAGGAGGTAGTATATCGTGGTGACAAAACTTCGCGGCCCTGCAAATCGTGGAGGCAATGACGCCTCCGACAGGATCTCCGATGAACGGTAAATCTCCCGAAAGTATCCCCCTTCCGGGTGGGGGGCCAAACCCAGGCGATCGACCCAGTACTGTGCTTTCATGACTGTTCCCCCGTCAGGGTGACCACCAGCCGCCTTGCGCCTCCGTGATCGCGGTGTTCGCACAGGTAGATTCCCTGCCAGGTTCCGGTGAGCAGCCGGCCGCTTCCGACGGGAACTGAAACGCTGCTGCCGAGCAGGGACGACTTGATGTGCGCAGGCATATCATCCGGCCCCTCGATGGTGTGTACGTAATAGGGTTCATTTTCAGGCGCAATCTCATTGAACGCGGATTCCATGTCTACACGCACATCCGGGTCCGCATTCTCGTTCAGGGTCAACGAGGCCGAGGTGTGTTGAATGAACACGTGCAGGATCCCGGTACGGACTCGCCCGATTTCCGGCACCTCGGACACGATTTCCCCGGTCACCAGGTGGAACCCCCGTCGCATCGGAGGCAATGAAAACTCCTTCCGAACCCAGATCGTGCTCATCCTTGCCCCCCTGTTGTAGCAGCTTCCATCAGCGCCGCGACGTGTGCGGCCGCGGCGGAAGCTAGACCGCTCAGATTGTATCCGCCCTCCAGCACGGAGATCAATCGCCCGCCGGCATGTCGGCGCGCAATGTCTGCGCAGACGCCGGTCAGTTCGGCGAAGTCCGGGTCGGAGAGCTGAAAATCTCCGAGAGGATCGCCCTGCCGCGAATCGAATCCGGCCGAGATCAACACGAAATCGGGCTTGAATTCGTCCGCAGTCGAGAGCAGGCGGCTCTCGAACGCGCCGAGAATCTCCCGCCGTCCGGATCCGGCCGGGAATGGGCAGTTCAGGGTCAGGCCTGCGCCATCGCCCGCGCCCCGTTCCGAATCGGCGCCGGTTCCGGGATACCAGGGACTTTGATGGGTACTGAAAAACAACACGTCGGCATCGTTGTAGAAAGTGTCCTGGGTCCCATTTCCATGGTGGACATCCCAATCCACCACCAGGGCTTTCCTGAGTCCGTGAATCTCCTGCAAATGACGCACCGCAAGCGCCACGGTATTGAAAATGCAAAAGCCCATCCCCACGTCCGGGCCCGCGTGGTGCCCGGGTGGCCTGACAACACAGAATGCGTTTGCCGGCCCCTCGTCGGCAACCACGGCATCCACCGCGTTCAGAACCCCGCCCACCGTTCGTATGGCGACCTCCAGACTCTCCGGACACAGATTTGTGTCTCCGGTTCGGAGAACCGGGGATCCTTGCGCCATATCTTCCTCAACAACAGACAGATACGACTCAGGATGACTACGGAGAAGTTCGCGGCGGGTTGCGTTCCTGGATTGAATCGGCGTCAATTCCGACCGTAACCCGTCGGACTCGAGCCGCTCGATGATCGCGTCGAAGCGACCGGGCTGCTCGGGGTGCATGGGACCGGGATCGTGCTTAGTACAGTCCCGGTCTGCTAGAAATCCTGTCTTCATTCATTCTCCCGCCTCCATCGGCATGGGATCTGCTCATCGCGCGTTAGGGGAACTGAATTCGTATCGAAATATCGCGGTACAAGCTAGCGGATTCCATATCCGATGATATAGTTGAAATGGAAGAGGTTTAGATGATTTCATTTGCACAAAACACATGCCTGCCGGCATTTCAAACAAAGTATCTGCCCGGACAGATTGTACATCACCTACGGTACAACTATCGCGGGGTGATCGTTCACGTGGATCCCATCTGCAATGCGGGGGACAACTGGTACGAGTCAAATCTGACCCAGCCCAACCGGGACCAGCCCTGGTATTATGTCCTGGTGGATCAGCGGACCCACTGCACCTATGTGGCGGAAGAGAATCTCGAGTTGGAATTGCCGGGTGAGCCGATACAGCATCCCTACATGGATGACTATTTTGGCAAATTCGATGGAAAATCCTACACCAGGAATGAAGTTCCCTGGCGTAACGGGAACTAACTCCGCGCGTGTCCCTCAGGCACGCTTCCACGTCGGATTCCCGTGCTACTTTTCCGAGTTGTCACTTGCCAGCGCCACTGCAAGTCTGCAGCCATCGATATACTCCCGGATGTCGACGTACTCCTCGACCGTATGCGGCGAATGTTGTCCCGCCCCGAAGGTTATGGTTGGAATTCCTTTTCGATTCAGAGCGTTTGCGTCCAACCCTCCATTCACGTCATTGCAGGTTGGCTTCAAGCCGATCGCTTTTGCGGCCCGGTACGCGTAGGTAACGACAGGATCCCGGCGGTCGAGGGCAAAGGCTTCATAGTCCTTTTTCGCTTTGAATTTGACCTGCCCCGTTTTCCCGGCGGAGTTCTTCACCGATGCGGCTGCCCGCTCAAACGAGTCCCGGTAAACATCGAGTATGGTTTCCAGAAACTCCGGCTCGTGACTTCTGCACTCCCCCGTCACCCGGACCTTGTCGGTAACCTGGTTGCTTGCCTCTCCGCCTTCGATCAACCCGACATTGGAAGTGCCCCGGTTCCTGCCTTTTTGAATCTTCCCGAAATAGCCGCTGTGCCCGATGTCGCGAATCGCTCTTGCCGCAATCAGGACCGCGGAGATTCCGTCCTCCGGATGAACTCCCGCGTGCGATGATCTGCCCCGGATGTCCGCTGTCCACCGATAGGCCCCCAAGGCGGCGGTGATGAAGTCCGCGGGCGGCCCGGAGTCGATGTTGAATCCCATCTTGGGATTCCCGAGATCGCTTTTCCGGACAGCTTTCGCGCCATGCAATCCGATCTCCTCCGCGACTGCGAACAGCAGCGTGATGGGCGGATGCGGAATGGCGCCGCTCAATAGCGTTTCCGCCAGCGTAACCAGGCATGCCACCGCGGTCCGGTTGTCCGCACCGAGCCCGGTATCTCCCTGCGAAACAATCCGATTCCCGCGATGGACCGGCACCGCGCCGCGGCAAAGAGGGACGGTGTCCATGTGTCCCACAAACAGAAGCCGCGGCCCCGCCACCGTACCCGGAAGTTTTACGATGAGGTTTCCCACCTCCAGGTCGCCCTCAACCCTGAGTGCCGCGTCATCGTACGAAATCCACCCGGTCTTGCAACCGGCGTCACGAAGCTTGCGGGTCACCGCGCGCGCCACTTTCCGTTCCTGTCGGCTCAGGCCGGGGACGCGAAGCAGATCCATCAAGTGGTCCAAAGCCCTCGCCTCGTCGATTGTGTCGTTGCGTTTCGCTGCCATAGTAAATAGACTCCATTCAGAATGGTGTTTTCAATATCTCCCACCAGCGGAGCGAGAGGTGTAATCCCAGTTCGCTCCGGCCGACCAAGAAGAAGAAATATATGAAAATCCGGATCACCTGTGGAGTCATTCTTTTCGCGATGACCTTTTCTATTCAAGGCGCAAGCCGTGGAATCTCCGGTCAATCCGCGCCGGCATGGGACGTGAAGGAATGGTTCAATCTCGAATCAGGCGCTACGAGCCTGGACATCAGCGATTTCGAAGGAAAGGTCGTATATCTCTACTGCTTCCAGTCCTGGTGTCCCGGATGTCACTCTTCCGGCTTCCCGGCGCTTCGATCGGTGTCCGATGCATTCAAGAACGACGACGAAGTGGCCTTCGTTGCGGTGCAGACCGTATTCGAAGGCTATCATGCCAACACCCTGAATCGCGCCCGGGAGATCGCAAAGGAGTACGAATTAACCATGCCGGTCGGTCACTCCGGATCAAGGAGCGAGCGGCCGGGTTTGATGTCGACATATCGAACCGGAGGCACGCCGTGGACAATCATCATTGACCGTGACGGCATCGTCCGGTTCAACGATTTTCATTTGAAACCTCAGCAAGCGATCAGCCTGATCAATTCTCTCAAAAAGACAACGGGATCGAAGGACGACAAGCCATCGGACTGAATCGAATCTTTACCGAGTTGGAGGACCTGGAAAGCGTCCTGGATCGCGGTGGAACTCTCGA
>Ga0315336_1001631_pt1 | contig 41208 bp, 37 predicted proteins | sample ASW5metaG_FD_204512 | JGI IMG/M metagenome (GOLD analysis project Ga0315336, IMG submission 204512) | Ammonia-oxidizing marine archaeal communities from Monterey Bay, California, United States - ASW #5 | ecosystem: Environmental > Aquatic > Marine > Intertidal zone | place: USA: California... | reverse complement strand
TACAACGCCCATCACGGCACCTTGAATGCGGTCCTGATGCCCTATGTGCTGGTGGAAAACCGCAAGGTGATTGACGAGCGCATTACCCGCCTTGCGCGAAGCATCGGTATTTCGGGCTCCGGTTTTACGCCCTTTCTTGACTGGGTCCTGGAATTGCGGGAGACACTCAATATACCCCCTGATCTTGAAGCACTCGGTATTGACGATGCGCAAGCCGAAAAAATCGGCGCTATGGCTGAGGTGGACCCTTCTAGCGGAACCAATCCCATTCTCTTCAGCGCTGATGAGTACCGATCAATCTTCCTGAAAGCCCTCAAAGGTGACCTCGGATAGGACCCATGGACAAAGTTTCCAGCACAAGTCCTACCGTTGGGATTCTGCAATGCGGTGAAGTGCCTGAGAATCTGCGCCAGTCGTTCATCGACTATAACGAGATGATGTCACAGAGTCTGACAGTTGCTGACCCGGCATTGAACTACAGGACCTGGCGCGTTTTTGATGGCGAGATTCCAAGGCCCGACGCCTGCGATGCCTGGATCACGACTGGGTCGCGCCACAGTGTTAACGACGAAAACGACTGGACGCATGGTTTTTGTGACTTTGTCCAGGAGGTGTCGCAACTTGAGCGACCATTTATCGGAATCTGTTACGGCATGCAGATGATGGCAAAGGCGTTGGGTGGGAAGGTTGAATTCGCCGATCAGGGATGGGGTATAGGTGTCGCGACCAGTGCCGTGTACCGTCAGCCTTTCTGGATGGGCGAACCGGTTGATAAAGTCAATCTTGTGGTAAGTCATCAGGAGCAGGTGACAGATCTTCCCGAAGATGCGACGCTGATCGCGGGGAGTGATTTTTGCCCCAACAGTATCTTCACTGTCGGACGCCATATGCTCGGTATTCAAGGCCATCCTGAGTTCACCACTGATTATTCCCAGGCACTGATGGAGGCCCGCAGGGCAATCATTCCGGCGGAGCGGATCTCTCAAGGAATGGGCTCGCTGAGCAAGCCCGTGGATCGCGCTTTGGCCTTTGAGTGGATTGTCAGGTTCATCCGCTCGGCCGTGGCTGAATCACAGGCTACCTGACCCACGATACCCCGTGACACCCCTAAGGATCGGCACCCGACGCAGCGATCTTGCCATGTGGCAGGCGGTCTTCGTACGCGACGCGCTGATGCGTGAGCACCCGGACCTTAACGTCGAACTGGTTGGGATTACCACGGAAGGAGACCGTACGCTTGATGTTCCGCTCGCTTCAAAGGGCGGCAAAGGGCTTTTCCTCAAAGAGCTTGAACAGGCGCTGCTCGAGCATCGGATAGATCTCGCGGTTCATTCGATGAAAGATGTGACGGTCACCGAGCCCGAGGGGCTTCATATTCCCGTCATCTGCGAGCGGGAGAACCCGTGCGACGCGCTGGTTTCCCCCCGTTATGCGGATCTACAGAATCTTCCGGCGGGCGCCGTGGTGGGCACCTGCAGCTTGAGGCGTCAGGCGGTACTGCGGCACCGCTTTCCGGATCTGGAAGTGGAAAATCTCCGGGGGAATGTCAACCGCCGTCTGGCACGGCTGGATGCAGGCGATTTCGATGCCATCATTCTGGCGGCCGCGGGCCTGGTGCGGCTGCAGATGCAAGAGCGTATCCGCCAGGTTATCGCGCCAGAGGTGATGCTGCCTGCGGTGGGCCAGGGCGCAGTGGGTGTCCAATGCCGGCTGGATGATGATGAGACGACCAGGTTGCTTTCCCCGCTTGATCATGAATCCACGCACCGGCGGGTCCGCGCCGAGCGTGCTGTCAATGCCGAGCTCGGCGGCGGTTGTCATGTGCCCATCGGGGCCTACGCCGAGATTCAGGGCGAGCAATTGCGCCTTCGTGGACTGGTCGGCCGGCCCGATGGTTCCGAGGTATTGTTTGCCAGTACCGAGGGGCAGCTATCGGACCCCGAGGCAATCGGCTGCGCTCTTGCCGAAGACCTTTTGAGCCAGGGCGCACAGACGATCCTGCAGTCGGTGGCCGATGGCTGATCTTGCGGGCATGTCGGTTGTTGTGACACGTGCAGCACATCAGGCAGGTGAACTTTGTGGGCTTATCGAGAAAGCGGGCGGAGAGGCGATCCGGTTTCCGGTAACAAAAATTGAACCCGTTGATGATGATCCTGCACTTGCACCGGGTTTGACCCAGTTAGGCCAGGTAGATATTGCAATATTTGTGAGCCCTAACGCGGCCACGTATGGTTTATCCATGTTGGGACGACTGGGTCGTTATCTTCCTGAAGATGCCAGAGTACTCGCGGTCGGTCCCGGGACCGCACGGCAGCTTGCCGACAGGGGAATTAAAGTCAGCGCAGTTCCGAAGGGACAGTATGACAGCGAGGCGCTCCTCGCCCTGCCGGATCTTGAGCAGGTTGTGGGGCAATCCATCCTGATCATTCGTGGTTTTGCCGGACGGGAATTGCTTGCCGATAAACTAACCCAGCGCGGTGCCCGGGTTTCACACCTTCCCTGTTACCGGAGAATTCCCCTGGATCAGGTGGATTCAAAGATCCTGAGTCGCTGGGGTGACAGCGGTTTTGATGCCCTCATTTTGACCAGCGTCAGTGCCGCAGATCACCTGTGGTCTATGCTGGGTACAAAAATCACGCAATTGCTTGAGAATATGACTGTCGTGGTATCGAGTCGGCGCATTAGTGAGCATTGCAGGTCGCTCGGTTTTGCAGGAAGGGTTGTTGTAGCAGACAATGCGGGGATGCCCGCTCTTGTGAAGGCGCTCAAGCAAAAACACTGAGTCCAATCCGGTGCAGACACTGACGCGCGAGAGGTATACGTGACATCCAATAAAGATTCTTCGAAAACGCCATCTACAGAGCAGTCTGGGGCGGGAGCGGCCGCGCCTGAAAGAGAAAAGGAGTCACAGACTGCTGCTTCCACCCCTGTGACCCCGACGCCGCCAAAAGGTAATGACAAGGCGGGTTGGGTAGCCCCACTGGCTCTCGTGATGGCCATCCTTGGCGCTGGTGTCAGCATCTACACCTGGTACGTCACGCAGGTAGCCGGACAGCTGGAGGTGGGCCGTGAACTGGGCCGTCTTGATGGAATGAGCCGGGAAGTTGACCGGCTCGTCGACAGTCAATCCGAACTGCAGGCCAAGGTTGATGCCGCGCTGAGTCGGAGTCTGGAAGATAAGCAGGAACTCCTTGGTAAGATGGACGCAGCTCAAGTCGTATTGAATGCGCGGCTGCAGTCCTTGGCCGATGAACAGGCCATCGCCATCGTCCAGCAGGATGACGAAATTTCATCGCTTGCCGGCGTGGTTGCTACGACCCGCTCACAGATCGGGGCAGTACATGAAGACTGGTTGCTGCGCGAGGTCGCCCACCTCTTGCTGCTGGCCAACCAGCGATTAACGCTGCTGGGTGATATCGATCTCGCAAAGCGGGCGCTCAGGCTTGCTGACGACAGGCTCCGTGCGTTTGCAGATCCCGGGATTCTGGAGGTGCGCAGAGCCTTGTCGCAAGAACTGAGCACACTCGATCAACTGGATTCGACGGATCCCTCCGGGACTGCCCTTGTGCTTGGATCACTGGTTCAGATGGTTGCTGCCTTACCACTCAAAGGAGACAGCGACCGTCCGGACTGGACAACGGCCAAAGATAAGGATGACAGTGCCGGTGATGCAGTCTCCTCCTCATCAGCAGGGATCGAGGAACCGGGATTTTTTGGAACGCTGATGGGACGTGTATTGGATGATCTTGGAAGTCTCGTACGGGTCCGCCGGGTTGATGAAGCCCAGCTTCCCAAGCTGGATAACAGTGAGCGTTTTCTCGCCTACGAAAACCTTCGGCTGCATTTGCTGGTTGCACAACTGGCGTTGCTTCGCAGCGATCAGCTGCTTTATCAGGAGAACCTTGCCAAGGCCCAGTCCTGGCTCAGCGGCTATTTTGAACCGACCTCTGCAACACAGCGTTTTGATGCGCAGTTGTCAGAGATGATGCAGGTCCAGATAGCGCAGGATATCCCCGATATCTCCGTTTCACTGACGTTGTTGCGTAGTGAGATTGGGAGACGGGATCAAGCTGAGTGACGGCTATCGTACTGGCACTGGTTGCGCTGACGGCTGCGCTGACGCTGGGGCTGCTGGCCCGGGAGGATCCGGGTTACGTTCTCATCTCCCGATGGCCTTATGAGATCGAAGTATCTCTGGCACTCTTTCTCGCCGGTCTGGTGTTAGCGCTGGCGGTTGCCTATATCCTGATCAGGATCGTGTTTCGAGTCTTTCGGGCACCACGCGATCTTCATCGCTGGCAGACCCGCCGTCGGCACGATCAGGCTGATCGTGCGACCTTGACGGGTTATGCGCGCCTCATCGAAGGTGAGTGGGAAGAGGCCGAACTCGTGCTTAACGAGGGTCTCGGCCGGGGCAGTACGCCGCTACTGCAGTATCTTGGCGCTGCTTATGCAGCGCAACAGCGGGGGGATTTCGAAGCACGTGACCACTATCTTTCTGTGGCCCGGGAGGACGACCCGGAGCATCTCGAGGCAATTGAAATCACCCGGGCTCGGCTGCTCGAGCGGGCCGGCCAGATCGATGAGGCCCGGGGGGTGCTGGAAGATCTTCATGAGCAGGGCGTGCGCCATCGTGCAGTTCAGAGGATGCTGTTGGGACTGATGCGCTCGCAGCACGACTGGCCGGCCCTTGAAGGCCTGCTCAAGCGGGACCGTGACCTTCGGACGTTACCGCGTGCGGAGCTCGATTCCCTGCGTCAGGAGATGCACGCCCAGCGTCTGTCGCAGGAAGGTGATTCGGGATCCGCCTGGACACGATTGACCCGGCGCCAGCGAAAGGATCCTGTATTGCAGGCGGCACATGCACGAGCCCTGATTAATTCGGGTGACGGCGATGCTGCCGAACGGTTCCTGCGCAAGTGCATAGTGCGGCAATGGGATTCAGAGCTGGTCAGGCTTTACGGTCACGCTCGCTCGCAGCAGATCGAAGAGCAGTTACGCCGTGCAGAACAATGGGCGCAAAGACGTAAAGATGACCCCGATCTGCTGATGACGTTGGTGCGCCTATATCTCGCGAACAAAGACCGCCAAAAGGCCCGGGATCATCTTCTCAAGGCCGTACGCCTGGGCGGCTCCCGTGAGGAATATCTGGAACTGGGGTTGCTGCTGGAGTCGATGGGTGAGTCGGATAAAGCGCTGCAGTGCTATCGCCGTGGACTGCAGTCGCCGGAGTCGAAAGACCCACCGCGCTTATCAGGCGAGTCGTCAGCTGCCGAGGGGGAACTGGTACCACTGATCGATGCTGAAAAAAGAACCTAGGCGTAAAGGATACCGCCAGCGACTGGGTTCAACAGGCTGTTCATTGGATGTCAGCTGTGAATTCGAAGGAATCAAAGAACAAGCGTTCTTGCGCCAGTCCATGCGCTACAAAGGCGGTTTTCAGCGCTTCGATCATCGGAGGCGGTCCGCTGGCGTAAACCTCAAACGCTTCAAGTTCAGGATACTGACGCAATACCGCCTCGTGCACAAAACCGGTTTCTCCATCCCATGCGTCGGAGGCTTTGGGTTCCGACAATACCGGGGTATAACTGAGATTGGGGTGCGCATTTAGCCAACGCCTGATTTCGCCGTCGAAATATAAATCCTCGCCCGAGCGTACACCCCAGAAAAGATGAAAAGTCCGGTCTGGATGCTTGCCGAGCGCAACGTCGAGTATCGCTTTCAGCGGAGCGAGACCGGTACCCCCTCCCACCATAATGGCCGGGTGGGGTTTGTCTTCTCTTAGGAAAAAGGTGCCGAGCGGCCCCTGAAAGCGCAGCAAATCGCGGGCTTTCAGGGTCGTGAAGACTTGTCCGGTGAAGTGTCCATCCGGCACCAGCCGCACATGCAGTTGCAGGTCTTCTCCATCAGTCGTCGCATTGGCAATTGAAAAGCTGCGGCGTCTGCCGTCGCGCAGGAGGATGTCAATATATTGACCAGGCAGGTATTCAAATTGTTGGTTCTGAGGCAGCCTCAGTTGCACAAGCATGACATCATGGCTGGCCTTTTCGAGGCTCACGACCCGACAGGGTAAGGTACGGATGGTCATCGCCGTTCCCGGCGGAAGTTCGTTAGCCTCAATGACAATGTCGGTTTGAGGCCGGGCCTGACAGAGCAGAACGTTACCGGCTACTTTTTCGCTATCCGAGAGTGCTCCGGCTGCATATTTGCCGGGATCAACTTCGCCGGAGATCAATCGCGCCTTGCAACTGCCACAGGAGCCACTTCGGCAGCTGTAACTGAAGGCTCGACTCTGGCGCATCGCGGCGTCCAGCACTGTCTCGGCCTCTTCTACCGAAAACGAGTTGCCTGTCTTCTGATTTGTTACTTGAAAGGCCATAATCGGCGCTGGGATGGGTCCACTAAAGAAGGGATATTTTCGCATGTCACGATGCCGAGGTGCGATGGGCACGACACTAATTGTGGGTGGGGCATCAACTTGAGAGCCGTCTACGCAAGACCACAACAGTTCTGTGCAAATCATTGCAGGGTGGGGTGACCGGTTGCCGGAGCTGCCTGAAGTCGAAACTACAGTACGGGGTGTGCGTCCGGTCGTGGCTGGCCGGCAGATTTGCTCGGTCGTGGTCCGTGAGCGCAGACTTCGCTGGCCGGTGCCGCGCAGTCTCAACCGCACCCTGAGCGGAAAGCACGTTGCCTCTGTTGGTCGCAGGGCCAAGTACATTCTGCTGAACTTCAGCCATGGGACCCTGATGATTCATCTGGGGATGTCCGGCCGCCTTCGCGTCGTTCCCGCCGACACTCCGCCCGTCAAGCATGATCACGTCGATTTTGTGCTCGATTCAGGAAAAGTGCTGCGTTTTCATGACCCGCGCCGTTTCGGCAGCATCCTATGGGTTTCTCAGGATTTCACCAAGAGTAAGTTGATTAGAGATCTTGGCCCTGAGCCCTTCAATGAGGCGTTGACAGGGGCAGCGCTGTATCGGTTATCCAGGGGACGAAAAACCAGCATCAAGCAGTTCATTATGGATGGCCGAGTTATTGTGGGTGTGGGTAACATCTACGCCAGCGAATCACTTTTTCGTGCCGGTATCCGACCGGGCCGTGCAGCAGGCCGGGTGACGCTGTCGCGGTTTGATCAGTTGCTGGACGCGATCAGGCAAGTGCTGTCAGAGGCGATCAAGGCTGGAGGCACTACACTTCGGGATTATTCCAGAGTCACCGGTGAGCCGGGTTATTTTGAACAGTCGCTGGATGTTTATGAGTGCGCAGGCTCCCCTTGTGTAAACTGTGCCGGTCTGATTCGGCGTAAGGTCATCGGTCAGCGGGCTTCGTATTATTGCCCGAGTTGCCAAGATTAAGTCCGAGGGTTCGCTGAACTTCGGGGCATACACAAAGTAGCAGGAAAGAATATGGAACTCGATCTGGATTTTGTACGGGCACAGTTTCCGGCTTTTGCCGCTGAGGAGACCCGCGACTGGGCATTTTTTGAAAACGCTGGCGGGTCCTATGTGCCGGCCACAGTGTCGGATCGCCTGCACCGTTTTTTTGTCGAACATAAAGTGCAGCCTTACGGTGCGTTCGCTTTGTCGAAGCGGGCAGGCGAGGAAATGGATGAGTCTTATGAGGCTATTGCATCGCTCATCAATGCGGCAGATGACGAGATCACCATTGGGCCGTCAACCACGCTGAATTTATATATTCTGGCCCAGAGTCTTCGACATCTTTTGCGGGTCGGGGATGAGATCGTGGTGACCAACCAGGATCACGAGGCGAACGTCGGTTGCTGGAGACGTCTGTCGGAACACGGCGTTGTTATCCGTGAATGGCGCGTAGGCAAGGCGGACGGTGAACTGGACCTCAATGATCTTGAAGAATTGATCACCGACAAGACTCAGATCGTCTGCTGTACCTTGTGTTCCAACATCGTTGGTACCCACAATGATATAGCAGAGATTGCCGAGATGGCCCATCGAGTGGGTGCACTGGTTGTGGCGGACGGCGTGTCATATGCGCCTCACGTTATTGCAGATGTGAAAACGCTCGGCGTGGATTTTTATGCCTACAGCACCTACAAGACCTTTGGCACGCATCAGGGGGTGCTTTGGGGTTCAAGTGATGCGCTCAAAAAAACCGAAGGCCAGGGGCACTTTTTTAATGAAGAAAAATCCCGATATCGGCTAAATCCTACGGGGCCCCAGCACGCCCAGATTGCTGCCCTTGCAGGGATCACTGAATATTTTGACCGGCTGCACCAACACCATTTCGGCGAGTCGGACTTAGGTTTGCATGAGAGGGCCCGCCAGACCTTTGAACTGGTGGGTGAGCACGAAGCGAAACTGGCAAATATCCTGCTTGATTACCTCAAGGACCGGGAAGATATCCGGATACTCGGACAGGATCACGCTGCCCCTGGCCATCGTGCATCAACCATCGCCTTTCATGCCCGGGCGATGCCCTCAAAGCACATCACCGAAAAACTCGCCGAGAGCAATATTGGGGTGGGTTCGGGTGATTTTTACGCACTGCGGTGTGTCGAGGCACTGGGGATGGATCCGGCAGACGGTGTCGTGCGGGTCAGCATGGTGCACTACAACACGGTGGACGAAGTCACCAAATTGGTCGAGACCATCGACGCGATTCTGCCGGGAGGTTAACTTCACCGGCGCCATGTGGTATCAAAAAGGATCACGCCGTTGGTCGAGCAAAGGAAAACGGATCAGGATGAGTAAAGACGGGGTCAAAAAATGAATCAGCATGCACGAGTGGTGATCATTGGTGGCGGCGCGCTCGGTGCCGGGCTGCTGTACTTCCTGACCAAAGAAGGCTGGGGCGATATCGTCCTGATCGAAAAAGGGGAACTTACCTCCGGATCGACCTGGCATGCAGCGGGCCTCATTCCCCACTTCATCGGGGGTTTGAGTATGGCAAAGCTGCATCAGGAGGCGCCCGCTCTGTACCGAACGCTTGAGGCGGAGACGGGTCAGGCAACCGGCTGGCACGGCTGCGGCGCGGTTCGCCTCGCGCTGACAGATGAGGAAGTGGACTGGTTCCATTACGTAAAGGGAATTCTGGATGCGGTGGGTAGTGAATGTCATCTGATCAGTCCTACAGAGATTCTTAAACTGCACCCCTTGCTGGTGGTCGACGACGTCAAGATGGGTTTCTACACACCCAATGACGGTCATACCGATCCCGCGAGTTCCACCAACGCCATGGCCGCGGGTGCGCGCCAGGGCGGCGCAACGATTCATCGGCACACACGCGTGACCGGGACCCGGCTTCTGGAAAACGGCGAATGGGAAGTCACGACGGATAACGGCACGATCGTTTGTGAGCACCTAGTTAACGCTGCCGGCAGTTTTGCAAAGCAGATCGGCGAGTGGGTGGGTCTTGATCTTCCGATCGTGAACATGGAGCACCATTATCTCGTCACGGATAACCTGTCCGAAGTCGAGGCACTGGACCGGGAGCCGCCGGTGGTGCGCGATCCCAAGGCATCCTGCTACTACCGGCAGGAGCAACAGGGCATCCTGATCGGCCCCTATGAACGAGCCAACGCACAGGCGTGGGGGCTTGATGGTGTTGACTGGAGTTTCGACATGGAATTGCTGTCACCTGCCCTTGAGCGCCTGGAAACCAGTCTTGAACACGCGGCCGAACGCATCCCGTGTTGGACCAACGCCGGTATCAAGCGTGTGGTTAACGGGCCTATCACCCACACACCGGATGGCGGTTTTTTGCTGGGACCGGCGGAAGGTCTCAGGAACTACTGGCTGTGTTGCGGCGCCTCGATCGGGATTACCCAGGGGCCCGGCTGCGGCAAATATCTAGCGCAGTGGATGGTTCATGGCCAGACTGAAATCAATGTTCGCGACATGGACCCGAGACGTTATGGCCAGTGGGCGAGCGGCGATTACGCTATTGCCAAATCTATCGACGAATACCAGCAGATGTACCAGCCCCATCTGCCGGGTGAGTACCGCGAGGCCGGTCGTCCCACCCGAGTCACCCCACTGTATGAAAAACTGAAGCAGGCCGGCGCAGTCTATGCCGACACCTTCGGCTGGGAGCGGGCCAAGTGGTATCCCCCTCAAGGAGTAGAAGAGGAGTACGGCTTCAGGCGCACCAACAGTTTTGATGCAGTTGCCAGCGAGTGCCGCACAGTGCGCGAGGCTGTCGGTCTCACCGATCTCAGCAGTTTCGCCAAGTACGAGGTTACGGGCGACGATGCGTTCACGTTTCTCGAGAGGGTCTGTGCCAACCGGGTTCCGGCAAAAGCTGGAGGTGTGGTTCTATCGCAGATGCTGACGACACTTGGCGGGATCGAAAGCGAGGCAACGCTGACCTGTCTCTCACCGAATCAATACTATCTCCTGTCAGGTGCGGTTGCAGAACTGCACGACCTCGACTGGCTGGTTCAGCATGTGGAAAAAGACGAAGACGTCACGGTGCGCAATGTAACGGATGATTTCGGTGTGCTGGTGGTCACGGGACCTAATTCGCGCGAGGTGCTTGCGAGTCTGACGGATACCGGGTTGACCAACGAGGACGGCTTTACCTGGATGTCGGCACAGGAGATCACTGTTGCCGGGATTGATGTGCGCGCCCTTCGGGTCTCTTATGTCGGTGAACTGGGGTGGGAGTTGCATTGCCCGATGGACAAAGTCTCTGACTTGGACGACGCCTTGATGCAGGCAGGGAAGGCTTACGGAATGCAGCGATTTGGGACCTACGCCATGAATTCGCTGCGGCTGGAAAAGGCCTATAAGGGTTGGGGGTCAGAGCTGACGACAGAGATTTCACTTGTTGAGTCAGACATGCTGCGCTTTGCACGCAGGTCTGGCGGCTATATCGGCGCAGACGTTGTTGAGCAGAAAAAGCGCGACGGGGTGCCGATTCATCTCGTGTACTGTGAGGTTGACGTAAAAGACGCCGACCCCATGGGCAACGAGCCGGTGCTTGATGGCGAAAAGATTATCGGCATCACCACCAGCGGCGGTTATGGCCACTGTGTGCAAAAGAGCCTTGCGTTTGCCTATGTGAATACCGGCTATGAATCCGCCGGCACTGCTTTTGACGTGCGGATACTCGGAGAGCGGCGAAAAGCAACGGTGCTTTCCAAGGCAGCATGGGATTCCGATAACGGGCGACTCAAAAGTTAGTCGCCCAACGTCTATCAGAAAACGGCGCAAAGGCGCAGGCTGTCATATATGGCGGCGTGGATGTTGCGGCTGGCGACGGCGTCGCCAAGTCGGAACAACTGGTATGCGCCGTCCGGGTTATTGATCTGATCCTGAGCTTCGCCTGCCAGCAGGGCGGCCTGATCCACTTCACCCAGATTGCTTGAGCCTGCTTTCAGGTCAAAATACAACTCGTCTGCCGGCAGTGTACCGCTGTCGCAGACAATCTGGTCAAAACGCCGTTTCGAGTTCGTGTTGGTGTACTCGTTGAAGACAGTCGCGCTGAATCCATCGTCTTCACGACTGATTCCGGTGAGCCGTTGGTTAAGGGTGATGGTCACCTGATTTTCATAAAGGCTCTTGAGATAGGCCGGGTGGTTGCTGCCGCCGATGTCCGGTGCAATCATCATCTCCGGTGACAGATACTCAAGACTGCAGCCACTTTGCGCCAGAAACTCAGCAGTAGTCATGCCGGCGTGTTGCGCATTATCATCAAAAAAGAGCACGTGTTTGCCGATCGGTACGGTGCCCGAGAGAATATCCCAACTGCTTACGGCGTGTTCTTCGCCTTCCTTGAGATATCCGGCGTGGGGAAGGCCGCCCGTGGCAATCAGGACAATGTCGGGTGAGATGTCCTTGACCATCTGCACTTCTGCAAAACAGTTAAAGCGCGTGTTGACGCCCAGTCTTTCACACTGATCAAAGAGCCAGTCGGTGATACCCAGGATCTCTTTTCGCCGCTGCAGTTTTGCCGCGAGATTGACCTGACCGCCGTGAAGTCCCGAGGCCTCCAGGATGGCCACTGTGTGACCACGCGAAGCACTTACGCGGGCCGCTTCAAGGCCTGCCGGGCCGGCTCCCACAACAACGATGTTTCTAGGGTGCTCAGTTGCTTTTCTGATGACATGCGGCAAAGTGGCTTCGCGGCCGGTCGCCGGATTATGCGCACACAGGGCCTCGCCTTCACCATAAATCCGGTCGATGCAGTAACCCATACCGACACAGGGACGGATCTGATCCTCTTCACCACGCATGATCTTGGAAACGATATGCGGATCCGCAATGTGGGCGCGGGTCATGCTGACCAGATCGAGCAATCCTTCTTTGATGGCATAGCGTGCGGTTGCGACATCGTTAATCCGGGCGGCGTGCATGACGGGCAGATCAAAATGTCGCTTTACTTCTGCGGCGAACTGAAGATGCGGCGCCTGAGGGGTACCCATGTTGGGGATCAGACCGGCGAGCCCGACACTGGTTGAACAGTGACCCCGGTTGATGTTGAAGAAATCGATCATGCCGGTGTCGGCCAGCAGTTCACCGATCCTGATACCTTCATCAAACTGAAGACCGCCATCGAGGGCTTCATCAAACATCATCCTGATGCCAACAATGTAGTCATCGCCTACCTGTCGGCGGATTTCTTCGAGGACCTCAATGGAGAAGCGAATCCGGTTTTCCAGCGAACCGCCGTATTCATCGGTGCGCCGGTTGACCGCGGGTGTCCAGAAGCTGTCCAGCAGGTGCCCGTCGGCATAGACCTCAATGCCATCAATGTCACCGTCACGACAACGTACCGCCGCCGCGCCATAGGCGCTGACGGTACGCCGGATATCCCAGTCTTCCATGGCTTTGGGAAAAGCCCGGTGGGCGGGCTCGCGGACCGCAGAGGGCGCGATCACCGGCAGCCAGTCGCCGGCATAGTTTGAGGTGCGCCGGCCGAGGTGAGATATCTGACACATCGTTGCGGCACCGTGGGCGTGTACCCGTCGGGCGAGTTCCCGAAAGTGCGGCACGATCACGTCGTCGCCTGCGTAGAGATTGCCGTAAGCGGCGGGCGAGTCGCGTGCGACCAGCGTGCCGCCGCCGAACATCGTAAGACCAATGCCCCCTTTGGCCTTTTCTTCGTGGTACAGCTGATAGCGCTCCTTGGGCAGGCCGTCTTCTGAATAAGCCGGCTCATGGCTGGTCGACATGACACGGTTTTTAAGCGTCAGGTGCTTCAGCGTGAGCGGCTGCAGGAGCGGATCAGTGTCGGGGTTCATGGGGTCAGCCTCGTTTTAACGGCAGGGTAGCACAGCGAAAAGAGCCTCCGATCGAAGGCACACAATCAAAAGGCAGTCGTTCCACCACAAATCCATATCGGGCTTCTAGTGTTTGATTGATCGACTCGCATGATGCGTTGTCCCGCGCCAGAATGTGTCTGGGGCCAACCACAAGAACATTGGTCGCAAGGGCTGCCTGCTCGGCGCGGTTAACAGATACCGTCTCAAAGTCGACGCTGATCTTCTCCCCGGCAAGACTCATGAAAGAGCCCGTGGCTGCCTCACACCAAAGCGCAAGATCAGGGCCCACAACATTCCAGCAGCAGTCAAGGTGCAGCACATCATGTGGAATGATGACGATCTCGCGTCCGATGCCACGGTCGCGCAGCACACCGGATAGCCAGTCAATGCCTTCACGGCTCGAACGTGCGCCCAAGCCCAAAAAAAGTCTACCTGGCGTGGGCATGACATCGCCGCCCTCCAGAAAAATATCGCCTGGCATCCGGATGTAATCCGCGGGATCGATCTTTGCGAGCAGTGGATCAATGCCAAGATGCTCGGTGTTGCGCGAGGCATACCGCGAGTTGGCTTGAAAATACAGCCCGTCGATGACAAAGCCGATGTCTCGCGGACAGGTCTGATCAACAATCTCGGGTGAATCCATGATCTTAGGCCGGTGAACAACCGTACCGTATCTTCTCAGCGCATTGCAGACACCTTCGAACTCGCGTTCTGTCACCTCGGGATCAGGCTGAGTGTAGGTCAAACTGGTCGACGGCAGACCCTGCTGAAGCACAGGGTCGGCGTCAGGTTTCATGCCGATGCCGGTCCCAAGAATTACCTGCTGCAGGGGATCAAATTCGTTCTGGATGCTCAGCACGATGTCGCAGATTTCGATGTCAATTGAGACTGCAGTGCGACGCCCGTCGACTGCCGTCGGTGACTACGCCGGGCCGACCAGCTGCTCCAGAAATTGTTCCAGCCACTTGGCCTGAACTGGATGTGCATCCGGGGCAAACTGGTCCTGTTCTTCCCGGGTCTGGCTACCCGCGCGCGCATAGAGTGACTGACCCTTGTCCTGCCATCGGCGAAAGTTCTGCAAAGAACATTCCGGATGAAATTGAAAACCGTATGTGGTTTCACCCATAGCGAATGCCTGACAAGGAAAGGCATCGGTACCGGCAAGAATGGTGACACCATTGGGTGCGCTAAAGCCGTGATAGTGGGCCTGGGTTACCCGGAAGTGATCGGGAAACAGGCCTTTACCGGCCTGTGTAGGGCTCAACATGTAGTAACCGAACTCCGAATGGCTTTCAGGGTTTGGTCCGATAACGCTTCCAAGGCCATGGGCAATGATCTGTCCCCCAAGACAGAAGCCGATCGTCGGGATTCCAGCGGCGACGCAGTTTTTCGCAAACGCAATCTCAGCGCCAAGCCACGGATACCGGTCGGTATGCCAATCTTTTTCGTCAGCGGGCTTGCCGCCACCGTAAATCACGGTGATAGCAATCGAATCGTCAACCTCAGGTAAGGCCATGCCCTGATCCGGCATACGCCAGTCCTGCTCATAACCGAGTTGCGCGAGCGTCTTAGAAGCATGATCCGCGTTTTGCGGACCATCGCCGCCGTGGGTTATGAGGACTGCTTTTTTTGTCGCCGCCATATCGGTGCGCGTTCCACTAAAAAGAAACGCGACTCAGTGTACACGACAGCGAAGCGTGAACGCGAACAGGTTTATTCGTGTAGACCCCAGCCCCAGTCAAATTCCTCAATCACCTGAATGAGGTCGGTCTGCGAGACGATGCCGATAGGTGTGCCTTTGGCTTCCACCACCAGACGGCGCACATCGTAGTGACGCAGAGCCTCTGCCACCATGGGTAAGGTAGCGTCGGCGGGAATACTAAAAAGCTTCCGGTTCGCGATGGCTCCAACTGTGATGTCATTAACAGAAGCATTGGCCCCAAGCACTTTGGTCACCACATCGCGTTGCGTCACGATACCCCATTGGCCACTGGCATCGGGCTCGATCATGATCGAGCGCATTCCGAGGTCACGCATTTTCTGCAAGGCCTCGGCAACACTCGTACTATCTGGCACGCTCTTGAGCGGCGACATGATGCCGGCGGCGGTTGAGGGTTGTCGGCCCGAGTCTTTCATTGCGGCCATAGGATCGCTTATCCGCCTGGCTTCACGGGCCTCGCGTTCTTTCTGCAATGCCTCACGCCGCTCCTGTTCATAGCGGGCAAGGTCTTCGGGATCACCGGTGATCCGCGCGATCAGGGCATCTGCAAAGGTGCTGGTCGATACGGTGTGCGCATTGTCCATGAGCCTCGCGAAGTCGTAAGTGACAAATTTTTCCTGGATAACCCGTGGGTAGGCCGCGTTGATGAGATCAGCGGCCTCGCGCCACCCCATGTATTCCAGCATCATGACGCCCGAGAAGATCAGCGATGAGGGATTCACCTTGTCCTGATTTGCGTATTTGGGTGCCGTCCCGTGAGTGGCCTCAAATACCGCGACGTGGTCGGCGGTGTTGGCACCTGGGGCAATTCCCATACCCCCGACCTCGGCGGCTGCGGCGTCGGAAAGGTAATCCCCATTGAGGTTCATGGTCGCGATCACATCGAATTCCGCGGGTCGCAACTGTAGCAGCTGAAAAATGATATCGGCGATACGATCCTTGATGATGATCTTGCCGGCAGGCGCCTTGCCGCCGTGCACCGCATACAACTCTTCTTCCGTGACCACCTGATCGCCAAATTCCTCTTTGGCTAGCTCATAACCCCAGTTGCGAAAGGCGCCCTCGGTGAACTTCATGATGTTGCCCTTGTGCACCAGGGTCACGCTTTCACGGTGATTGTCGATCGCGTACTGGATGGCCTTCCTGACCAGCCGCTTGGAGCCAAAGGGGCTGATCGGTTTGACCCCAAGACCCGCATCTTCGAAAAACTCAGCGCCCATCTCCTGACGCAAAAATCGCGCCAGGCGGACGTTGTCCTCCGTGCCGGATTCATATTCAATGCCCGCGTAGACGTCTTCGGTGTTTTCGCGGAAGATCACCACATCGACTTTTTCAGGCTCTTTCATAGGGGAAGGCACGCCCGAGTAATAACGCACCGGCCGGACGCAGGCATAAAGATCGAGCGCCTGGCGCAGCGATACATTCAACGAGCGGAAGCCCCCGCCGACCGGCGTTGTCAGGGGACCTTTGATGGCCACGATCAGTTCGCGGATCGCGTCCAGCGTTTCCTCGGGGAAATAATTGCCGTCATAGATCCGGCCGGCCTTTTCACCCAGAAAGAGCTCACACCACTGAATCTGTCGAGTGCCGGCGTAGGCTTTTTCGACCGCAGCATCAAGCACTCGTAGCATCGCGCGGGTGATATCGGGGCCGATGCCGTCACCTTCTACATAGCCGATGATGGGCAGGTCAGGGATATGCAGACGGCCGTCCTTGACAGAAATTTTCTCACCCTGCTCAGGCAGATGGATGTGCTGATAGCTCATTTGATCGAACCTCTGGTAGATTCCGGGCACGCCGGTTGACCGGATTGCAGCCTTGACTCGCTCCCGACGGGGTATCGAAGTTGCAGATCCGACCTTTTGGCGCGTGGTAACGCAATTTTACCACTCGGTCTTCCATCGCCCACCGAGACTGAGTGGAGTTTGATTTCGGGCAAATCAATTTTGTGATCAGGAATTCGCGACAGCCGCTAATGACAGGGAGGATAAATAACGGTCAGACCAGCGGGTCGCTATGGACCCGTGAGCAGGTATTTAACCTGGCGGCGCTCATCAGTTGCCTGAGCATTTACGGCATCACTATCAGCCTTTTCACCCCCTTACTCTCGCTCATTCTTGAAGGTCGGGGTGTGAGCACGACGGTGATTGGTGCTCTTGCAATGACGGCACCCGCAGGTGTGGTGGTCGGGTCTTTTGCGATTCCACGAATCATGCGTCACCTCGAAGGGCGTAATCTGCTGGTGGCGGGCGTGATTATCGAGATTGCATTGATTTATGCGCTGATGATGACGGAATCATTGGCTGTGTGGTTCATCATCCGCTTTCTTGGCGGGCTCACCGGGGTCGTGCTGTTCGTGGTCACCGAGACGTGGATGATCGAAATTGCGCCCCAGTCGCATCGAGGGCGCATCATGGGGCTTTATAACACGACGCTGGCCCTCAGCTTTGCGCTCGGACCCCTGATGCTCTCGATCACTGGTGTAGCTGGTCCAACTCCGTTTGTGGCGGGGCTGATACTGATGACGCTTGCTGGCATGCCACTGCTCGTCGCGGGGCGGTACCGCCCGAGTTCCGTCGAAGAGCCTGCATTCGGTGTGGTGAGTTTCCTGAAGGTCGCACCACTTCTGGCAGTGGCCTGCTTTGTGGTGGCATTCAAAGACCTTGCCACCACCAGTCTTATGCCGGTGTACGGTTTGCGTGTGGGTCTGGACGAGTCAGCCGCAACGCTGATGCTCTTTTTCGGCGCCATGGGCGGAGCACTGCTACAGTTACCCATTGGCTGGGCCGCAGACTATTTCGACGCACGCAAGGTGCTGGTTGGTTGCGCTCTGGTCGCATTTTTGGGTGCCTTGGTTTGGCCGTTAGTGGTGGGTTCGAAGATTCTGCTCTGGATCACGCTGTTTCTATGGTGGGGGTTTTTTGCAGGGGTCTACACCGTCACCATGATTCTCGCGGGGCAGTGGTTCAAAGGCGTTGAGTTGGCGACTGCCATGGCGGCTTTTGGGGTCTACTGGGGTATTGGTGCCTTTGCCGGGCCGCTCATTGGGGGATTCAGTATGGATCTTTGGGACCCCTACGGACTGGCACTCGTTATGGTCATCGTCTCGGGCGGTTTTCTGATTATGAGTATGCGAAAAGCTTTCTATGGCCCAGGGTCCGTCCTCTGATATGTGGCAAACGATGATCTTCTTTCATCTTACGCAAGGTTGTTCGTGAAACCTCCCGCTTTTGCGCTCCAAGTCGAACTCGGCGGTCTGTTGAAGCTGGGTCTGCCGATCATCTTCACGCAGTTCATTCAAGTCAGTAATACCACCGTTGCTATCCTCATGATGGGTCGGGTAGGTTCGGTCGAACTTGCGGCGCTTGGCCTTGGCGGGTCGTTCATGATCTTCGTTTTTCTGGTCTGTCTTGGGATAATGATGTCCCTGTCACCCACCATTGCTCAGCATTTTGGCGCGGGACGTAATGAGGGGATCCGGAGCGCCTTTCAGCAGGGCCTCTGGCTGGCGGGCGCCACCAGTCTGGCCGCCTTCTTTTTGCTGCGTCAGATGGGATTCCTGATGCAGTGGATTGGTGTTGATCCTGCGGTCATCCCGTTGGTGCAGGATTATCTGAAGCTTGCCGCCTGGTCGATGCCGGCGGTCTGTCTCTATCTCGCGTTGCGATTTCTTTGCGAGGCCACAGGACACTCACGGCCGATGCTGGTGATCAATGTCGCAACGCTGCCTTTCGTTGTTGCAGGCAACTGGGCATTTATTTTTGGCCATCTTGGACTGCCGCCTCTGGGTGTCGAGGGTGCAGCGATGAACCTGATCCTCGTGATGGCGCTGAACGCATTGGGGATGCTGGTGTTTGTGCTTTTCTCGCAACGCTACCGGGCCCGCCACCTGTTTAAGTCATTTCCGTTGCCGGGACGGGAATGTCTCACCCTACTAAAGCTTGGCGTGCCGATTGCAGCGACGCTGGTACTGGACTCGGGTTTTTTCAGCGCTATTGCGCTCATGATGGGGAAAATGGGACACGTCTGGCTCGCGGCTCATCAGGTCGCTATCAACTACGCCACGGTTGTTTTTATGATTCCTGTCAGTGTTTCGAGCGCCACCATGGCGCGGGTGGCGCAGGCCATGGGTCAGGAAGATGCCAGACTGGCACGTGCTCGAGGCTTTCTAGGTTTGTCGTGCAGTCTGGTACTGGTGTTGCCGTCAATATTAGTCATTCTTACCATGCCACAATGGGTGGCGGGCCTCTACACACCCGAAATCAGCGTGATTCAGGCCGCGATCCCGCTGTTGTTTGCCGTCGCTTTTCTGCAGTTATTCGATGCCACCTATATCACTGCGCAAGGTGCCCTTCGCGGCCTCAAGGATGTCAACGGACCTCTACTGATCTCGTTGAGTTTCTGGGTCTTTGGTCTGCCGGCTGCGTGGTGGCTAGGTATCGAAATGGGCCAGGGTGCGGTCGGGCTATGGTGGGGAATGGTCACCGGCATTGCCGTGACTGCCGTCCTGCTGGTGTGGCGGTTTCACTGGCGCTCCGAGAGGACTATTCGAGAGGCAGCAGCATAGATCCTATTGGCTGGCAGGGCCTCGCCGCACATTAGATCGAAGATTCTGGTACGGGACGCTCTCCAGGCTACAGTAGTTAACGCCTGGCGACTGTGCATGCAGAATGAGATCAGCGATCGGCTCAAAGTCATCGCGAAAGTGCACGGTACTTTTGACCGCTACGATCTTCTTTTCTTTGGGATCAACTCCGATGTGGGTGAATATTGCCTGGTCCAGGCACTGACAGCGCTTGCTGCCCACGACCACGCTGACATTCGCCTCGTCATCAAGTATCTCCAGCAGTGCCGTTGGTCCAATTTCTGCGGTGGCACCGGCATACATGGCTCCGCTGAATGCAAAGCGGCCGTCGCTCAGCGCGAGTACTTTGCATTCAGCATGATAGGGACCCATGTCGGTCAGTCCAGACTTGCCGCCAAGTGCTGTCTTAAAGACCGCGCCTACGCCAAGTTCATGCGCGGTCACTGCGCACTCGGGATCGTGTAGCAGCGCCAGCACCGCGTTGGTAGCCTTGCCCTCAACAAGCGCTTTGAGCAGGCCCGTCGTATCTGAGGTCGCGCCGGCGCCCGGATTGTCCTGCACATCGGCAATAACAACCGGTTTGGCCCCGGTGTAAGACATGGCCTTTGCGACCGCTACCTCTGCAGTGAGCAAAGCGCTGTCGAATTCAGTTTCACACGCTTCAAGTGCCTGGATGATGCGGTCTGCGTATGCGTTGGCATCGGTCTGCGTGGGGGCATAGGCGACGACAGCGGGACCCGAATCATGGATATCAGCAGGTGGAAATCCCATTGCAATGTCACAGTGCGCTCCGTCGGGACCGGTCTCCTGGCGCAGCAGCTGGTAGAGCTCCTGACACGGTGATGCGCCTGTGTACTGCGCTGATAGCGGTACCAGAAAAGATGCCTGTCGCATTGCGTGGTACAGGGTTTCGCCGGAAAGAAGTCGGCGCAGTATCGGATAGCAGCGAGCACCGGTCTCGGCCATGTCAATATGTGGGTAGGTCCGGAAGATGCAAAAGGCAGACGCGTGTGCCACCATTCGTTTGGTGACATTGGCGTGTAGATCAAGGCTGACGACGATAGGAAGGGTGTCTCCAGTAAGGTCGCGGATGCGCGAAAGTAGTTCTCCTTCGCCATCTTCATGAGATTCCGTCACCATCGCTCCGTGTAGATCCAGGTAGATACCATCGATTGACCCCGCCTTGTTGATGCCCCCCAATATCATGGTGGAGATTCTTTCAAAAGCATCGTCGGTGACATAGGCAGAAGGCTCAGCTGAAGCCCAGACCACCGGAATCAGCTCGAGGTCAGGTTCAGAGCGGACCGCCTCAACAAAACCCGTGAGCGGAAGGTTGATACCTTGGGTGCCGGTGATGACATCGTTGCCCTGCAGCAGGCCAGGCCAGCCGTCCGCTTCAAGGAATTCTTCGAAGGACGCTTTGGTGGCGCCAAAAGTGTTTGTTTCGTGCTGGAAGCCGGCGATGAGAATTCTGGTCATTAAGGTTAACTCATGTCTAAGCATGATCCATCAGATAATATGCCAGTCGGGCAGGTTAGCCATTCAATGACTGACTGATTTGATGCAGTGACCATTATCCGGGAATTTGATTGCCAGCCAAGGATAGGGAAAAGACACCCCACAATGATTGCGGGAACCAAACCATGAAATCCGAAGCTTTCGGCCAATTCCACGGCGGAGTCAAATTGGAGCATGTCCAGACCTCGGGTGCTCGAATGCGTGTGGCTCAGGTCGGCACCGGTCCAGACATTGTCTGGGTGCCAGGCGGTGATTCACCGGCGGAAGCCTGGCGTCAGCAAATGATGCTTTTTTCAGAGCAGTACCGCTCGACCTCGTACGATCCCCGAGGCGTTGGCGAAACCACCTCGGACGAAGCCCCCTGGTCGATCAATGACTTTGCCCGAGATTGTGCTGAACTGATCGAATCCGTTTGCACGCCCCCCGTCATTTTGTCGGGTCTTTCGATGGGCGGACTGATTACCCAGCAGGTAGCGATTGACTACCCGCATCTAGTAAGACTTGCTATCCCGATGGGTACCTCAGCCTATATCGACGGGTTCACCCGTGACTGGATGGAAGCCGAGGTACAACTGCGCAGGGATGGCATTACCTTGCCAGACTATTTTCTTGCCCCGCATTACGCCGCCTATGCATTACCCGCCAAGGCCCTGGGCGATAGCGAAATCTGGGGCTCAGTCAAATCAGCTTATACGGCCCGGTTTTCCGAGCGAAAACCCCAGGATCTGATTGACCAATGGGAAGCCTGCCTTGACTTTGATTGCCGACAGGCATTGAAAACATGCCCGGTGCCCATGCACGTCATCGCGTTCTCCGAAGATGTTCAGACACCGCCTGCGATGGTGAAAGAGGTTGCGGAACTCGCAATGCATGGTGTCTTTTATGAACTTTCCGAATTGGGCCATGTCTCTGTGGCGAGACACCGGGCTGACGAAGTTAACCGCCTGTTGTTTGAGATCATCCAGACCCATTCTGCCTGATTATCAATGCCCCTAGATCAGGGAGCGGGACGTTGTTGCAGGGAGCGGAATTCTTTTGCGACCAGCAGGATGCCGCAGGCCACAATCGTGCCAGCGCCGATCAGCGACGTGAGATCCGGCATCTCGTTCCAGAATATGAGCCCTACGATCAGGGCCAACGGCAAGGAGAGATACTCAAAGGGTGCCAGAAGGCTGGCATCAGCATAGCGGAATGAGTAACTGAGCAGAATCTGTTGCGCGGCACCGGTGACTCCCAGCAGAAGAATCAATCCCAGCAGTTTTGGCGCCTGCGTCCAGGCATCGGAGAATCCGATCAGAAGGGCCCACATGAGAAATACGACCGTGCCCGACAGGTTGTAGAAAAACGAAATACACAGCGGATGTTCCGTGCGATTCAGTTTGCGCAGCCAGACGACAACGAACGCAAAGAATACAGCGGCTCCAAACGCCGCATAGATTGCGGGCTGGACCCACCGAGCCCAGGTTTTACAATCATCAGGATACCGCAAAAGCCGATAATTACAGCAATCATTCGGGATGGCCTTATCTGCTCGCGCAGAACAAAGAAAGCGAGCACGACAGCGATGATCGGGGCGCTCAGGATCACGGCGGTGGCATTCGCAATAAACGCGCCTGAAAGTGCTACGAAACTCAATCCCAGTGCCACCATGCCGCAGCAGGTGCGGATCATGTGATTGATCGGGTAGTGGGTCTTGAAAAAGCCAGACCCTCTTTTTGGTCCGATTACCGTCAGCACAACCAGCAAAGCAAAGACGAACCGCACCAGGAGCAGTTCGGTGACCGCAAAGTACGGCGCAAGTGATTTCACTGCCATGCTGATGACGAGAAAACAGGCGACCTGTGAGACGTACAGGAAAATGCCGCGAAGCGGCAGATCAAAAGCGGAGGGCGGCACCGACGAGTCTCACAAGCTATCGACGGGGTGGGTTGTATCGATGATGCCTCCGCCGAGGACTTCGTCGTCCCGATAAAGCACCAGAGATTGTCCGGGTGTGGGCGTACGCTGGTGCTCTTCGAATTCAACAAAGAGTGTTCCATTACCTCGGATATGGGCTACACAGGCCTGATCAGCCTGGCGGTAGCGGGTTTTTGCACAGCAGTGAATCAGTGACGCGTCGGGTTCATCGCCCAGCCAATGCATATCTTCAACCATGACTGAACGTCGCATGAGGCGCGGGTGGTCATGACCCTGAACCACCGTCAGGATGTTTCGCGCCATGTCTTTCGCAGCGACGTACCAGGCTTCACCCGGTCCGCCGATATTGAGACCATGACGCTGGCCCAGGGTATAGAACCACATGCCCTGGTGCTCACCGACAGGCTCTCCATCCGGAGTACACATCCTGCCCGGTTTTGGGGGCAGGTATCGGGCCAGAAAGTCCGCAAAGCGTTTTTCTCCGATGAAGCAGATACCCGTACTGTCTTTACGCTCGGCATTTGGAAGGCCCAATGCCTTTGCTTCAGCCCGGACCTCTTTTTTATGCACTTCGCCCAGGGGAAACAGGGTGGGCGAAAGCGCGGTCTGGTCTAAAGTGTGCAGGAAATACGATTGGTCTTTGGTACGGTCGCGTGCCTTTAGAAGCCGAAAAGCGCTACCCAGTTGCTCTACACGAGCGTAGTGGCCGGTCGCGATGTAATTACTTCCGAGGTGACGAGCGTAGGAGAGAAACTCTTTGAACTTGATCTCGCGGTTACAGAGTACATCGGGGTTCGGTGTGCGACCGGCCTCGTACTCGCGCAAGAAAATGGCAAACACCCGCTCCCAGTACTCATGAGCGAAGTTGACCGTCCGAAGCGGAATATCAAGCACCTCGACGACTCGTTCGGCCATTGCCAGATCTTCTCGTGCGGCACAATACTCGGCGTCATCGTCCTCTTCCCAGTTCTTCATGAAGAGGGCTGTGACATCCCAGCCTTGTGCCTTGAGACGCGCGGCGGCAATGGCCGAATCCACGCCTCCAGACAAGCCGACGACTACTTTTTCTTTGCGCGGCGTCATGAAGGCCGGCCTCTTCCGGCCACCTTTGCCGTTAGTCCTGAATCCCGAAAATCAGGATGCGGATATCCGTGACGTCGAACCAGTCTGTGCTGGGTGAGATGTACGGCAGCATGCCGTTATCCTGAAACCAGCTGTCAATGACAAAGCGCTCGCCCGTTTCGATCTCTTCGATCTGGCCTGCCCAGTGGGCATCAAAACCTACTGTTCGGTAGGCACGGTCAACCACCCGGTGTCGGCGTAGATGTCCCTGCTCATGGAAAAGTCGCATGTAGGTGCTGATGTTGAGGGATTCGTCGATGCAGTCGAGCTGGCCGGGAAATTCGGGGTTTTTCTCGAGATTGAGTCCCTTATCGCGGTGGGTGGGAGTGTGCCAACCGACGATGACCTCCATCCAGCCAACGGCTTGGCGGAGCTGCTCTCTTTCTTCAGCGGCGGTAGTCGCTGCCGGATAAAACCAGCCGATCACGCTGCGCCACTCCTCGGCAGACAACTCAACCTGCTGACGGGTCTTGCAGCTGAAGTCGTAACAGATCTCTATTTGCTGTACCCGTGCCTCGACGGCCTGAACGAGACCCAGACCGATGGCGAGTCCTAGAGGCAGAAATAGTTTTCTCAGAAAGGACATGCTGATCAACACGAAGCAGTGAGGGGCGGTGTTACCGGCCGCAGATTATAAATCAAAGGTTTTCAGTAGCCTGGTCACCACGGCGGGTGGGGTGGTTTGCCCACGGCTCATTCGCTAACAGAGTTTTCAAGCTGACCGGAAAAGTCGGGTGCCATCATTTCCAGAAACTGGCGGGCGGGCGGGGAAAGGTATTTGCGTTTTCGCATCACGACCCCGTAGCTTCGGTTAGGAAAGAAACGGTCAAGCGGTATCATTGCGATTTTTTCGTCACCTTTTAAGCAAATCGCTGTGACGATAGAAATTCCAAGACCCAGTTCCACATACTTTTTGATGACTTCCCAACCGCCGGCCTCAAGGGTGACCGTGTAGTTGACCTCGTGCTGGCCGAAAATCATCTCCACCAGCCGCCAGGTCGCGAGATGGCGGGGCGGCAGAATGAGACCGTGTGGTTCGATGTCCTGAAGTTTGATGTTAGCGGCCCGTTTGCCGGCCAGCGGATGTTCAAGGGGCGTAATCAACATGGTCTTAAAATCGAAGATGGGCCGGTAGTTGATATCTTCAGGCACGTCGAGCATGGATCCCACGGCAAAGTCAGCCTGGTCGGCCCGCAGCATGGCCATTCCGTCACGCCCGGTGACGTTGTGCAGTTTCAGGCGCACACCGGGATAGGCATCGGCAAAGCGTTTGATCACCTCCGGCAGGAGGTAAAGAATAGTCGACTCCCCGGCGGCGATATTGATCTCTCCACTATTAAGATCACCGAGTTCGCTTGCAAATGACTCCGCAATGCCATCGATGCCCTGGACCAGCGGTTGGGCGAGCTCCAGCAGGGATTCACCCTGCGCCGTCAACCGGATTCTTGGTCCACGCCGCTCAAAAAGCTCTACGCCCAGTTCACGCTCCAGAGCCTGAATTTGCAGCGATACCGATGGTTGGCTGAGAAAGAGCTGCTCAGCCGCCCGGGAGATACTGCCAAGACGGGCGGCATAGCAAAAAGCCCTTAATTGCTTCAGACGGTTCTGTTTGTAGTAAGGAGTACCCATGCAAACCTGTTTACTACGCTTTATGTGGGGTATGATTTAGCTAGACAATAATCAATATTGAAATAATTATATTGATAAATACTCGGTCAGACCCGAGACTGCAGATATGGTCAGGCCAATTAGTGTTTTGTGCTGAATTTAAAGGAAAAAAGCGACAATCAATTCTTGGCCAAGGATGCCCGAACGACCAAATATTTTCGAACGACACGACATTAGCAGAGGTAAACGATGATTGATCAGACTAAGGAGCAACAATCCCTCGAGTCAGAGTGGGCGGATAATCCTCGTTGGCGGGGTGTGCAGCGGGATTACTCGGCAGCCGATGTACTGCGCCTTCGCGGGTCGGTACACATTGAACACAGCCTTGCCCGGATGGCTGCTGAAAAGCTCTGGCGGCGCGTGAACACTGACGATTATCTGCCTACCCTGGGCGCCCTGACGGGCGGTCAGGCAGTCCAGCAGGTCAAGGCGGGAGCCAAGGCGATTTATCTGTCGGGCTGGCAGGTGGCGGCGGATGCCAACATCGCCGATGCCATGTATCCCGACCAGTCTCTTTACCCGGTGAATTCCGTACCCGCACTGGTGCGCCGCATCAATAACGCCTTCAAGCGGGCTGACGAAATCCAGCATGCTTCGGGCAAGGATGATATCGACTACTTCGTGCCGGTTGTTGCCGACGCTGAAGCAGGTTTTGGCGGCGTACTGAATGCTTTCGAGTTAATGAAGGCAATGATCGAAGCAGGAGCCGGGGGTGTGCACTTTGAGGACCAGCTTGCCTCGGTAAAAAAATGCGGCCACATGGGTGGCAAGGTCCTTGTACCGACCCAGGAAGCCGTTCAGAAACTGGCTGCAGCGCGTCTCGCGGCAGATGTTTGTGGCGTACCTACCGTGCTGCTCGCCCGTACCGATGCTAACGCGGCGGCGCTTTTAACATCAGATGTGGATGAACGCGACCGCGAGTTTGTGACCGGCGAGCGGAGTAGCGAGGGCTTTTATGTCACCCGGGCAGGGCTCGACCAGGGGATTGCGAGAGGGTTGGCCTACGCCCCGTACGCGGATCTTCTCTGGTGCGAAACCGCAGTGCCGGATCTCGATGAAGCACGCCGGTTTGCAGAGGCTATCCGTGCCGAGTTCCCCGAGCAACTTTTGGCTTATAACTGTTCTCCGTCCTTTAACTGGAAAAAGAATCTCGACGACGCGACGATCGCGAGATTCCAGCGTGAACTCGGTGCCATGGGATACAAGTATCAGTTCATCACTCTCGCCGGGATTCACAGCATGTGGTACAACATGTTTGATCTTACTCACGAGTATGTCCGCAACGGGATGACGGCTTACGTGGATATGGTCCAGGAGCGTGAATTTGCGGCTGCTGATCGGGGTTATACCTTCGCAAGCCATCAAGCCGAAGTGGGTGCGGGCTATTTCGACGATGTCACCACCGTCATCCAGGGCGGTTCGTCCTCTGTTACTGCCATGAGCGGCTCTACAGAAGAGGAGCAGTTTGCGACCGGCTAGACTGGCGACTACCTAGAAAACATGGCCGGCGGTAGGGTTACCTACCACCGGCTTTTTTTCGCACCAAAACCTGGTAAATGCGTCTCATCGGCTCTTGATAACTACTGGGTTTTGACCCTATATAATTCCTAGTGAAATAAAGCCGGGAACATAGTTGCACAGTTATGAGTGATCGCAGGGAAATCCAGAGAAGTTCCGGCACGTCGGTCGAAGAAGCCAAGCCTCGCCTGAAGAAACCGCGTATGTTTCGCGTGCTTCTGGTCAACGACGACTACACGCCCATGGAATTTGTGGTCATGGTGCTTCAGCGCATCTTCCGGTTGCCGCATGAGCAGGCAGTCCAGATCATGCTCAAGGTCCATACCGAAGGCGCCGGCGTATGCGGCGTATTCACGGCCGAGGTGGCCGAAACGCGGGTTCGCGAGGTTCTGAGTCTTGCCCGTGAGAGTGAGCACCCGTTGCAGTGTACGATGGAGCCTGAATAGCCATGCTTTCCAGTGAACTCGAAGCCTCCCTGAACAGCGCAATTCAGAGCGCGCGTGACGCGCGTCATCAGTACATTACCGTCGAGCATCTGCTGGCTGCGTTGCTGGATAACCCTCCGGCTGAAAAAGCCATCAAGGCCTGCGGTGCCGAAATCTCCGGACTTCGCGAGAAACTGCATTCGTTTCTGGATGAGCATATCCCGCTGCTCGAGGAGGATGAACAGACAGACCCCCAGCCGGCGGTCGGCTTTCAGCGGGTAATCCAGCGCGCCATCTTGCACGTGCAAAGCTCTGGTAAACGCGAGGTTACGGGCACCAACGTGCTGATCGCGATTTTCGCGGAAAAGGACTCCCACGCCGTCTATTTCCTGGATGAGCAGGGTGTGTCCCGTTTCGATATCGTGAACTACGTGTCCCACGGCATCAGCCGGGATGAGAAGCCGCGGGAACTGCCATCGCCGGATGAAACCGACGAAGAGATGTCCGATGAAGACTTTCAGAATGCCCTGTCCGCCTTTGCGGTAAACCTCAATGAGCAGGCGATCGCCGGAAAGATAGATCCTTTGATCGGTCGCGACCTTGAGGTCATGCGGACCATGCAGATTCTGTGCCGTAGGCGCAAGAACAATCCGCTCTATGTGGGTGAGGCCGGTGTCGGCAAGACGGCCATTGCTGAGGGTCTTGCCAGAAAGATCGTTGAAGGCGAAGTGCCTGAGGCGCTTATCGGCAGCACCATTTATGCACTCGATATGGGCGCACTGCTTGCAGGCACGAAATACCGGGGTGATTTCGAGCAGCGCCTCAAAGGGGTTTTTGCAGACCTGGAAGAGACCGAAGGGGCCGTGTTATTTATCGACGAAATTCATACGGTGATTGGTGCCGGTGCTGCATCGGGCGGTGCAATGGATGCCTCCAATCTGCTGAAACCGGTTTTGGCCGCTGGGGATATCCGCTGTATCGGCTCTACCACCTACCACGAATACCGCGGAATCTTCGAAAAGGATCGGGCACTCTCAAGGCGTTTCCAGAAGATCGACGTCACCGAGCCCAGCGTCGAGGAGACCGTTGAGATATTGCGGGGCCTGAAAACCTCATTTGAGCAGCATCACTCGGTCCGTTTTACCGCACCGTCGCTGCGAACGGCTGCTGAACTCGCGGCGCGCTACATCAATGACCGCCACCTGCCCGATAAGGCCATCGATGTGATCGACGAAGCGGGTGCCCAGGCCCGGCTGGCGCCGGCATCTAAGCGCAGGAAGACCGTGGGTGTCCACGATATTGAGCGGGTGGTTTCAACAATGGCGCGAATACCGCCAAAAACCGTCAGCGCCGACGATAAGAATGCGTTGCGCACGCTCGAGGCCGATCTGCAGAGAGTCGTGTTTGGGCAGGACAGCGCGATCAATGCGTTGGTAAGTGCTATCAAACTGGCGAGATCCGGACTGGGTAATCTGGACCGGCCGATTTCCTCTTTCCTGTTCTCAGGCCCGACCGGGGTCGGTAAGACCGAGGTCACTCGTCAGCTTGCGCTCACCCTGGGGATCGAGTTGGTGCGCTTCGACATGTCTGAGTACATGGAGCGCCATACCGTTTCCCGCTTGATCGGCGCTCCCCCAGGCTATGTGGGTTTTGACCAGGGAGGCCTGATGACGGAGGCGATCACCCGCAATCCGCATTCGGTACTGCTCCTTGATGAAATCGAAAAGGCCCACCCGGATGTTTTCAATCTGCTGCTTCAGGTGATGGACTACGGCACACTCACCGATAACAACGGACGCAAGGCGGATTTTCGCAATGTGATCATTGTGATGACCACGAACGCGGGCGCCGCGCAGATGGCGCGCAGTTCAGTGGGTTTCGTCGATCAGGACCACAGCGCTGACGATACCGAAGTCATCAATAAAATGTTTACGCCCGAGTTCCGTAACCGGCTGGATTCGGTGATCCGTTTTGGAGCGCTGGATGAGGCCACTATCGGCCATGTTGTCGATAAATTTATTGTTCAGCTCGAGACTCAGCTCACTGACAAGCACGTCGTTCTGGAGGTTGATCAGGGTGCGCGGCAGTGGCTGGCGAAAAATGGTCACGATGCGATGATGGGAGCACGACCCATGGCAAGACTTATCCGCGATCGCATCAACCGGGCGCTAGCGGATGAGCTCCTCTTCGGTAAGCTGGCTCAGGGTGGAACCGTGCGCGTTTATGAGAAAGAGGGTGATCTCGCTTTCGATATTGAGCCGCCTGCGCAGTCGTAGAGACAACTATTCGCGGACTCCTATCCAGTCAAATTGATCCGCAGATACCAACCAGAAGCCGTGCCGGCATCCGGTGCGCCCTTCAGCCAGGTCGTTACCGACGACCACTACGCCTACCTCGCCGGCATAGTCGCGGCCGATTTTCCGGCGGGTCAAGCGGTACTGGGAGATCCTGCCGGGGAAACCCGGGCGGTCATGCAGGCCATCCGGGAAATTTTGGCGGAACTCGGACTTAGCTGCAGCGATGTCGTGCGGGCTGACGTCCACCTTTCAAACCTTGATTATTTTGATCAGATGGACAAAGCCTACCGGCAGTTTTTTGATGATGATGCCTTTCCGGCTCGCACAACAACTGAGTCACCGCGGCTTTTTGGCGGCGCCAGCGTCGAGATCACAGTACAGGCGCGCCTCAAAGACTGACTGAAAGACGCGGCTCCGAATCAGTCGGTTAGGGGTTTCCCGTCGAGCAGTGCAACGCCGTCCTTCAGCGCAAGCCGTCCCGACGCGAACCACCCGACTGCCTGTGGGTAGATGTGGTGTTCAACGTCATGTACACGGGCCGCCAGAATCTCTGCCGAGTCGTCCTTCGTCACGGTCACCCGGCCCTGAATGATTATCGGTCCTGCATCCAGATCTTGAGTGACAAAGTGCACACTGGCCCCGTGCTCCCTTACACCATCTGCAATGGCCCGCTCGTGGGTATCCAGTCCGGGGTAGCGGGGCAGCAGCGAAGGATGGATATTGACGAGGCGCCCCGCAAAGCGGTCAACGAATTGAGGGCCGAGAATGCGCATGAATCCTGCCAGTACGACAAGATCAGGGTGAAATGCTTCGACCAGCGCGGCGAGCGCATCATCATATTCAAGGCGGTTGGAAAAATTACGATGGTCAAGGCAATGCGACGTAATCCCCGCCTGCCGGGCGCGCGCCAGTCCAAAAGCGGATGCAACATTGCTGATGACGGCGGTAACTTCGGCTGGAATACTGCCTTGGGTACAGTGATCCATAATGGCCTGCAGGTTACTGCCGTTGCCGCTGATCAGTACCACGATCCGGCAGGTTTTCGCGTCCTTATTCGAAGACCACACCTGCATGACCGGTTTGAATTTCTCCAATGGGGTAGACCGTTTCACCACTTGCTGCAAGCATTTTCTGGGCTTGATCTGCATCCTCCGGGGGCACGATGATGATGAGGCCGATACCGCAGTTGAAGGTGCGCCACATTTCCGTATCAGTGACGCTGCCTTCGGATCGCAGCCACTCAAATATCTCCGGGCAAGCCCAGGCTGTTGCGTCGATATGGCATCCAAGGCCGTCTGGCAGCACGCGCGGGATATTGCCGGGAAGGCCGCCTCCGGTGATATGAGCGATGCCCCGCACCCGAAACTTTTGGAGAAGATTGAGAATGCTCCGAACGTAAATCCGGGTGGGAGCCAGCAGAACCTCCCCCAATGTAGCGCCGGCGATGGGTGTGTTCAGCGACGCACCGCTTCGGTCGACGATGATCCGGGCGAGCGAATACCCGTTTGCATGCAGTCCGCTGGATGCGAGGCCGAGAACGTGATCCCCTGCGCGAATCTGCCCGCCGTCAATAATCTTGTTTTTTTCAACAATGCCAACGCAGAACCCCGCCAGATCATAGTCGCCTGCTGCATACATCCCAGGCATTTCGGCGGTTTCGCCACCGATCAGGGCGGCCCCGGCCATCTCACATCCTGTCGCAATTCCGGAGATAACCGACTCCGCCTGGGCTGGCGAAAGCTCGGCAGTGGCGAAATAATCAAGGAAGTAGAGCGGCTCGGCTCCCACCACAAGAACATCGTTAACACACATTGCGACGAGGTCGATGCCGATGGTGTCGTGGTAGTTCAGTTGGATGGCCAGTTTGAGTTTGGTTCCGACGCCGTCCGTACCTGAGACCAGAACCGGCTGCTGGTACCGCCCAGCGGGTAACTCGAAGAGTCCGCCGAAGCCGCCGATACCGCCCAGGCATTCAGGTCTTTGGGTGCGCCGTACCAGGGGCTTGATGCGCTCTACCAGTTCTTCACCCGCGTCAATGTCGACGCCCGCGTCACGGTAACTGAGAGGGGGATCGTTTGAGCCAGGCACAGGGGGACGCCAAAGGTGAGCCAGACAGTTATGGTATCGTATGTGCGGCTGGGAGAGGGAGCTGAATTGTTGTGTCCAACAGGTTTTAGCCTTTACTGAGCCCGGATTCCGTTTTATGTCCCGTATGTCGCTGCTCCATCAGCTTCCCAATCTGCTGACGCTTCTTCGCATCGGCGCGGTACCAATTCTTATCCTCTTTCTGTACAACGGGCGCTATGGGGTTGCACTTGTGGTCTTCGTGGTTGCCGGCATTACCGATGGCCTGGATGGCTGGATAGCGAAACGATTCGACGCTGTGACCCGACTGGGTTCGATCCTGGATCCGCTGGCTGACAAGATGCTGATTGTCAGCACTTATGTCATGTTGGCACTGGCAGGCGATATTCCGTTCTGGCTGCTGCTACTGATCGGGTTTCGGGATCTCGGGATTATCGGCGGTGTACTGGTGCTGCAGTGGGTACACGGTGATGTGCATATGCAGCCGAGCCCGGTGAGCAAGTTGAATACCTTCCTGCAGATCTCACTGGTGGTATTGATCATGGTGGAGCGGGTCGACTTGCTATCGCTCGCCCCACTCACCGGGGCTGTGCTCTGGCTGGTTGTCGCAACGACGCTCGCGAGCGCATTTCATTACGTGTATTTCTGGATTATCCGGCCGGCCGATGCCAGTGGATAGCCCTGATGAGAAGTTGAGCATTGTCCGACGCTGATCAGATCCGGCTGCCGCTGCGCCTGAAGGATCAGGCGTCATTTGAGAATTTTCTCGTCGGCAACAACGGCCAGGTGGTCGAGCTGCTGCAAGGTACGGCGGCAGGCGGTAATGCGCAGGTGATCTATCTGCATGGGCCAAAGGGTGCCGGAAAGTCCCATCTGCTGCAGGCCTGCTGCAGGGATCGCTTGGAATCGGCAGACACACCTACCTACGTGTCTTTGGCTCTCGACGGGGTTCGCCCGGAAATGATCCACGATCTGGAAGGGTCCGGGATCGTCTGTCTCGATGATATCGATTCGGTTAGCGGGGACCGGCTTTGGGAAGAGACTCTGCTCGGTCTGTACGAACGCCTGGCCCAGTCCGGCGACAGCCTTCTCGTCACAGGAAGTTATCCACCTGCACAGGTGGGGTTCCTACTTGCGGATCTCGCTACCCGGCTCGCCTCAGGTGGTGTCTGGCGGGTTCAGCCCCTTAGTGAAGACCAGTTGCCGGAGGCGATGCAGTTGCGGGCGCACCTGCGAGGACTCGAGCTGCCCGATGCAGTGGTCGCTTATCTTTTGCGTCGGGTTCGCCGGGATCCATCGACGCTGTTTGTGCTTTTGGATCAGATCGATGATGAGGCCTTTTCGCATCAGCGCCGATTAACGGTCCCTTTCGTTCGGGAACTCGCCGGGCGGTTGTTGCCGAGTTAGCCCGTCTTCAAAGTCTGTGCGGTGGTCGCGAGCCGTATGCCAAGGGTCCGGCACAGGGTTGCTTCGTCTGCACTGATCGGCTTGTCATTGGCGCTGCCGGCGACGTGACTCGCGCCGTAGGGGGTGCCTCCAGTCTGGGTCCGGTTGAGCGCCGCTTCCGTGAAAGGTAGGCCGCAGATCAGCATGCCATGGTGCAGCAAAGGAAGCATCATAGAGAGTAGTGTGGACTCCTGGCCACCATGCTGGGCCGAGGACGAGGTAAATACGCTAGCCGGTTTTCCTGCGAGCGTACCGGCAAGCCAGTCAGATCCGGTTTGCTGCAGAAAGTATGCTAATGGTGCTGCCATCTGGCCAAACCGAGTTGGACTGCCAAGCGCGAGCCCATCGCAGTCGTCAAGGTCTTTTTGCGCAACATAGGGCGGACCCTCAGACGGAATTTCGGGCGTTGTGCTTTCCGGCGTTGTCGAGACCGGCGGTACGGTTCTCAGTCGTGCGGAACATCCCGGCACGCTCTCGACCCCCTGGCTGATCAGACGGGCCATTGCCGCAACCGCGCCATAACGGCTGTAGTACAAGACCAGTATCTCAGTCATCTGAATTAGCCTGTCATCTCGAACGGTCACAGAATATCAATGACATTCTCGGGTGGTCGACCGATGGCAGCCCGGCGCCCGTTGACGACGATGGGTCGCTCCAGAAGGATTGGGAATCTGGCGATGGCATCAATGAGTTCCTCCTCACTGGCGGTTTCAAGGCCATTCTCTTGGTAGGGCGCCTCTTTTGTTCGGATCATCCCAATGACCGGACAATCAAGCGCTGCCCGCAGTTGTTTCAGTGTGGCTTCATCTGGAGGATCGTTGAGATACTCGATAATTTCAGGCTCAACTCCCCTTTGGACAAGTAACGCAAGTGTCGCTCTGGACTTTGAGCATCGGGGGTTGTGGTAGAGCTGAATCGCCATGCGTTTTCCTTGATTTTCTTGACAGATCAGGGGGTAAAAGTTACATTGCGCTCGTTATACCGCGCTGTAAAAGTTTCTGCTAAACGGCGTGATTTTATACGCAAACATTCCACAGAGAGCGACCCGATGAGAATGAACGCAACACCCATCCGAACCTTACTGGCGCTGGTCTCGATAGCCGCGGTGGCCACCGGTTGTGTAACGGCCAAACCTGATGAAACCGAAGCAGGTTCAGCAACAGCCGCCGCTCCCGCCCCGGCAGTAGTGATGGCGCCTGCGGTGGTAGCTGCCGTCGATAAACCTGACGACTGGTGTGACCGGTATCCGGATTCCTTTGAATGTGAGGATGCGTCAGCGAAGGCAACCACCTCGGATGACTGGTGTGCCCGATACCCGGATTCTTTTGTTTGCAAGGATGAAGAGACCGCAGATAAGACGACCACATCGGACGACTGGTGTGCGCGATACCCGGATTCCTTCGTCTGCAAGGAAGATGTCGCGGCAGGACAGACCTCTTCAGAGGACTGGTGTGCCCGGTACCCGGATTCCTTCGTCTGCAAGGATGAGGCCCCGGTACCCGCTATCTCTGCCTATGTGGTGCAGGCCGGTGATCATCTGTGGGGAATCGCATCGCAGCCAAAGGTGTATGGTGATCCGTACCAATGGCCGCTGCTATTCAAACGTAATCGCCCGGATATAAACGATGCGGATTTGATCTACCCCGGGCAGATGATTGAGATCGAACGTGACCTCAGCGACTTTCAGGTTCAGGAAGCTATCGACCATGCCAGGACCCGTGGTGCCTGGGCGCTGGGTGTGGTTGAGGGAAGCGACCTGAGATACCTGCAGGCTGTCAGAGCATCGGATGCCAGCAACGCAACTGCCGAGCAGGCCGCTGCCATGATTGCGCAGGCGGGTGCCGATTTAGAGGCGGCCAAGGGTGCAAGTGGGGTATGGCGCTTACTGGATTCCGCGACCGGGGGTAGCGCGGTGCCGATCCATAAGATGCTCAAGGTAGCCCAGAAAAAACTCGATGACGGTGATGCACCTGAGGCGTTCCGCCTTGCCCAGCGCGTCTCGGAATCAGCACAACTCGGCATCGCCCAGGCTGCCCAGCAGGCCAATGCGGGACCAACATACAACTGATCTGGCGGTAATCTACAAAAGGGCCCCGCATTGCCGGGGCCTTTTTTTTGTCAAGCTTTGACGGCATCATACCGAGACCCGCAATACCAGTAGCGCTGCTTTGGACACCATGAGTACTGCAAACATGTCGTTATCGCCGACCCGGCAGATCGTGCAGCGCATTGTGACCCGGGTAAAAAAGTCCCGCCTGCTAAGCGTGGCTTCGGCGCTGGCCTTTACGACCCTGCTTTCCCTGGTGCCTCTGCTGACCGTTGTTTTTGCGATCCTTTCGATGTTTCCATTCTTTTTCGAGTGGCAAGATGAGATAGAAGCCTTTCTTTACAACAACCTGGTTCCTGCGACGGGAGATGTGGTCAAAAGCTATCTGCAGGAGTTTGCCGGTCAGGCAGGCACACTGACGGGACTGGGTCTCGCCGGACTGCTGGTAACGGCACTGCTGTTGCTCTCGACCATTGAAGATGCTTTCAACAATATCTGGAGTATCCAAAGAGGGCGGACAGTGCCGCAACGCCTGCTGTTGTATTGGGCGATGCTGACTTTAGGACCCGTGCTGATGGTAACGAGCCTTGCGCTGACGACCTATCTCGGGTCGTCTGTGCTCAGCGTATTGGTCCCTGCGGGACACGGTGTCGCTGTGGGAGCGCTGAAGGTGTTGCCGGTTTTTCTGGAGGGGATGGGATTTTTTCTGATATACCTGATCGTGCCAAGTTGTACGGTAAGGCTGAGGTCTGCACTGGGCGGTGCGGTCGTGGCGATTGCACTGTTTGAGTTGACAAAGTTCGGCTTCGTGATCTTTATCGCAAACTTCGACACCTATCAGATCATTTATGGTGCGATGTGGAGCATCCCGGTATTTTTGCTCTGGATTTACCTTTCATGGCTGGTGACATTGTTGGGAGGGTGTATCAGTGCCGAGATGGATGCTTCTGCGAAAACACCTGCATCTCTGCCACGGGTCCCGCCGGTGATGAAAACATCGTCGAGGGAACGGGGCACCCGCTCCGGACGTAACCGGCCCCAGGGATAGGGGACAGGCTCTTTTGTGCTGCACCGATAACTGCACAGGGTTTCGTGGCGCCTTGTTCCATGATTAATGTATTATAATATTCTGAAAGTAGACCATTTTTTGGTTATTTGTCCGGGTATCTGTTGATGAAAATTGCACACGCAATATCTATCGCTCTGGCCGGCGCGTTTATCATGTCGGCCCCCCCGGCAGGTTCCGGTGAGACCCGGGATCCCTCGGAATACTTTTTTCAGGAGAGCTTTAACGATCTTACCGAGGAAGCCGAAATTGCGCGGGAGGAAGGCAAGACTGGCATCCTGGTCATGTTTGAGACTGACGAATGTCCTTGGTGTGAGCGGATGAAGGACACTGTGCTCAATCAGGTACGGGTTCAGGATTATTTTCGACACCATTTTCGCCTGATTGGACTCAACACCGATGGTGATGCGTTGGTAACCGGTTTTGACGGGATCGAGGTCTCTGAGACTGAATTTGCGCTAACGCACAACCGGATACGGGCAACCCCTGCGTTCCTTTTTTTTGATACCGAGGGGCGATTGCTGGTCCGCTATACCGGTACAACCCGCGATGTCGAGGAGTTTCTCTGGCTTGGCGAGTATGTGGTGAATGCCCACTTCAAACATGAGCGTTTCTCAAGCTACAAGCGCAAGCGCAAGCAAGCGTCGTCCTGAGCGGGGCACCACTTCTGTGCGCCAGGGCGATTGCGTAGCAACCGGGAAGCCGGCTGGCCGGGTACTGTTTCGGTCAATTGGTTTCGCTGTCCTGTTGTGGCCGTTGTGGGTATCGGGACAAAGCGACATTGCAAAGCTGCCTTTGCCTGAACCGTTAAGGCTGGCGGACGCGCTGCTTCTGGGAACAACGGCGCATCCAGAACTCATGATTGCACAATCGCGGGTGATCGCTGCCGAGATTCAACTTGGAAAAGTTGATTCCAGTTATGGGTTTGATGCATTCGTCGAGTTGCAGCCGAGGCTTTCGAGTCGGGCCAGCTCGGACAAGGTAGATTTTGAAGACGACAGCCGTTACGGGCTGGTGGTCAAAAAGCGCCTGACGGATTTCGGCCGAACCGAGAGCAGGAAAGAGGCGGCCAGGTCAGATATCGCAGCCAACCAGGCCCGTTTTGTCACCCGGCTTGATCGCCACATGCTGGACATCATGCGCAGTTTCTTTTCGGTGATCCTTGCGGACCATGCCTACCGGGCGCTTAATGAACGGTTGGCGATTGACTATTTTCGTTATTCGCGAATGGTCGAAAGGCGCGACCGGTTCGGGCAGTATTCAGAACTTGAGGTGGCTCGGCAGGAAGCTGCCTACCGTAAGGCTTATGTGGCGCGTCACCGCGCCGACCTTGAGCGTCGGCAGCGACGTCACGCGCTGGCGCTCAGGCTGGGCCGGCCGGGAGAACTTTCCAGTGAACTGGTGATGCCAGATCTGTCGGTATATCAGATGCGGGAGATTCCGGAATACAACGACATCGTTGAACGGGTGATCTCGACCTCGTCCGTTCTCGATGCGCATCGTGCCAGTGTGGTCTCAGCGCAGGCAAAGGTGGAGGTGGCGCAAAAACTAAATTCACCCGTATTAAGTGCCGACTTCGAAGCGAGGGAATATCACGACAGTGCTTTTGCCAGTCGTGATCGCTATCGGCTGAATCTCAAATTCATAATGCCACTTTTCAACGGAACCCGAACCCGTGATACTGAGGTCGCGCTCGCAGAGAACGCACTGGTACAAAAACAGGCTGAACTGCTTGCGGCTGAGTACGCGGTTCGCGAGAAAGTCATGACGCTTGTTAACGATCTGCTGGTAAATCGCGCAGCGGCCGTGGCGGCAGATGCAGACGATACCTATCGCAGTTATGACCAGGATCGAAGCCGGGCGATGTATGAAATGGAGATGCGTTCCGATCTGGGTGACGCACAGGCCGCTGCCGCCGAAGCGTTTCTGGAAGTCACCCGGGTAGATTTCGAGCAGGTCCTGCTCTGGGCTGAAATAGATGCACTGCTTGCCCAGCCCGTAGCTTTGATGGAGGAAAAGTAGATCCCATGAAAACCTTTTTTCGTATCATCTTGCTGGTATTGTCTTCATTCGGCACTGGCACTCTCTATGGCGAGACCTTCAATGCCTCAGTGGACTGGAACCGTCGGGTGACGATCGGTTTCGGAATGTCGGGGCAGGTACAGGTGGTCGAGGCGCACCCCGGAGATTCAGTGACCTCAGGCTCAGTTCTGGTCGCGCTCGACACGGTGCTTCTCGAGATCGCATTGCGCAAAGCATCGAACACAGAAGCCATCAGCGAGGCGGAAATGGAACGGCAACTCGCCGTGGTTGAGCGCGAGCAAACCCTCTATGACGAAGGATCACTCTCTGCGGTGCAACTGGAACAGGTTGAATTGGAACTGTCACGAGCCGAATTTACGCTCAACGATGCCGAGCTTGAGCATCAGAAAATGCAACACCTGCTGGAGCTCGCGACCTTAACGGCACCTTTCGATGCGTGGGTGGTGGATTCGGGCTTTATGCCCGGTCAGTTCGTAAACCACGAGGCGGATACGCCGCCCTTGATGGCGCTGGCTGAAAGGGGCAGATACCTTGCAAAGGCACAGATTGATGTCACTGCCGTGGAGATGCTGTCGGACAATCCCAGCATACAGGTGCGTGTGGGGGAGCGGGTTTTTGATGCAGTTCGCAGCCGCGTCGGGCTCGAGCCGATTTTGGAAGCAGGGCAGGAGAAGCGCTATCTCCTCAAGGTGCAGTTCGAAAGCGAAGACCTTATCCGGCCAGGGACACCCTGTACCGTGGCAGTTCTTTAGTGCCCGTCAGATCGCGTCGCTGATTACAGCGAACTGATGGTCTTGAGGGTGGTGACAAAGGCGTCGAGCGCGTAATCAGCAGACTCCCCGGTAGTGCGGTTGCGGTATTCGACGGCGCCCTTGGCGAGGCCGCGCTCGCCAACCACGATGCGGTGCGGGATACCGATCAGGTCCATTTCTGAGAACATCACGCCGGGCCGTTCATCCCGGTCATCCAACAGCACCGAAAAGCCCGCGTTAACAAGGTCTGCGTAAAGGGCCTCAACGGAATCAGCGACCTGCTGTGACTTCTTACGGCCGATCGGCACGATACAGACATCAAAAGGCGCCAATGGGGCTGGCCAGATAATGCCGTTGTCATCGTGACTCTGTTCGATGGCGGCGGCTACGATACGGGTGATACCGATGCCATAGCAGCCCATATGGAAAGGCTGGCTGCGACCTTCGGCATCAAGAAAATTTCCGTCGAGGGCCTCGCTGTACTTGGTACCCAGCTGAAAAACATGACCGACCTCGATGCCGCGACGAACCTGAATGGGCTGGGCAGGGTCGGTTGGGCAGGGGTCTCCATCAACAGCCTGTCGCAGATCATGCGTCGTGGGTTCAGCGAGATCCCGACCCCAGTTCACCCCGGTGAGATGAAAGCCTTCACGGTTGGCGCCACACACAAAGTCTGTAAGGACGCCGGCGCTGTGATCCACGATAACGGGAACATTCAACCCGACCGGCCCGACTGAGCCGGGCGCTACTCCGGCGGCTTCCTCGATTTCCTTAGCGCCTGCCATGCGCAGTGGTTTGGCCACCTCATCGAGCGCCTCGGCTTTCACGCTGTTGAGGACATGATCGCCGCGCAGTACCAGGGCGACGGGCGTATCTGCACTCCCCTGGACGATCAGGGTTTTGAGGGTCTGCTGGGAATCTATTTTCAGGAATGTACACAGGTCAGATATCGTGTGCACTTTCGGGGTAGCAATCTCTGACATCGTCTCGGCCCCGCTGGGGCGGGCAAGGGCTGCAGGTTTTAAATCCACTTTCTCCACATTGGCGGCGTATCCGCACGCTGAGCAGAACGCAATAGCGTCTTCACCAGATTCCGCCAGCACGTGGAACTCATGGGAAAAATTACCCCCGATGGTTCCGCTGTCGGCCTCCACGGCCTGCGCCTGCAGACCCAGCCGTTCGAAGATACGTACGTAGGCGTCATACATGGCCTGGTAACTTTGCGACATGCCTTCGCTGTCGCGGTCAAACGAGTAAGCATCTTTCATGATGAACTCGCGCGAGCGCATCACTCCGAAACGCGGCCGGATTTCGTCCCGAAACTTGGTCTGGATCTGGTACAGGTTCAAGGGTAACTGCCGGTAACTTCGGACTTCTGCCCGGGCGAGCGTCGTGATGACTTCTTCGTGTGTTGGCCCGAAACAGAAGTCGCGCTCATGGCGATCTGAAAAGCGAAGCAACTCCGGCCCGTAATCATCCCAGCGGCCCGATTGTTGCCACAGTTCCGCCGGCTGGACCGCCGGCAGCAGCACCTCCTGCGCGCCGGCACGATCCATCTCCTCGCGCACGACCTGACTGACTTTGGTGAGCACGCGATGCCCCAGCGGCAGCCAGTTGTAGACGCCGGCCGCGACCTGACGGATCAGGCCCGCCCGCAACATCAGTTGGTGACTGACGATCTCCGCGTCGGCGGGGACTTCTTTCAAGGTAGCGAGAAAAAACTGGGAGGTCCGCATAAGGCGTTTCAGTTCATAGT